>ERZ779645.322-NODE-322-length-29170-cov-3.144668_pt1 | contig 29170 bp, 23 predicted proteins | sample MGYA00511103_ERZ779645 | MGnify/ENA primary metagenome ERZ779645 (study PRJEB29588, sample SAMEA2158521) | human gut metagenome | biome: human gut; feature: human-associated habitat; material: faeces | place: Denmark | collected 2008/2010 ...
CCACGCCGGCATATATCAAGCCCCTCGGTATCTAACAGAGGGGCACAAATCACAAGGAAACATACACAAAAGTTACCGATTCTTGGCTGAAATCAAGCGTTTGGTAGCTTTTTTTACTGCTGTGACATCGGATAAAAAATGTCACAGTTTTTTCGTAAAGGGGGTATCGCACTGAATGATACAGAGTGGATACAGGATTTTGCAGACAAGCGTTTGCAGTACGGTGTATCCCAGACGAAACTTGCGGTCATGGCTGGAATCAGCCGTGAACATTTAAGCCGTATCGAATCCGGCAAGGTGGCAGTCACAGAAGAAATGAAAGTAAAACTTTTGGAAGCTCTGGAAAAATTCAATCCAGAAGCACCGCTTACCATGCTGTTTGATTATGTGAGGATACGGTTTCCGACACTGGATATTGGACATATCATCAAAGATATTTTACAGCTCAATATTCAGTACATGATACATGAGGACTTCGGGCATTACAGTTATACAGAACACTACTACATCGGAGATATTTTCGTATATACTTCTCCCGATGAAGAAAAAGGTGTCCTGCTGGAACTGAAAGGAAAAGGCTGTCGCCAGTTTGAAAGTTATCTGCTGGCACAGGAACGGAGCTGGTATGATTTCCTTATGGACGCTCTGGTGGACGGTGGTGTGATGAAACGCCTTGACCTTGCCATCAATGACCATACAGGAATGTTGGATATTCCAGAACTGACCGAAAAATGCCGGAATGAGGAATGTGTATCGGTGTTCCGTTCCTTTAAGTCCTATGCTTCCGGCGAACTGGTCAAGCATGAGGAACAGGACAAGGCTGGTATGGGCTACACACTTTATATCGGTTCATTAAAAAGTGAGGTGTACTTCTGTGTCTATGAAAAAAGCTATGAGCAGTACATCAAACTGGGGATTCCCATTGAGGAAGCATCCATAAAAAACAGATTTGAAATACGGTTGAAAAATGAACGTGCTTATTATGCTGTCCGTGACCTGCTGACCTACTATGACGCTGAACGGACGGCATTTTCTATTATCAAGTATAATCAAAAGAGGGAGCTATCAATGACAAAATGCTCCCTCTAAAAAATATGTATTTCTAGTAAGTTCTTTGATATAATTAAAAAAGCTAAAATATTTCTTACGGAGGGATTTATTTGTGTATACTATTCTTGTTTTGGAAGATAATGTGGAATTAAATCAAACAATCACTTATGCATTAAAAAAAGAGGGGTATCATATCTTTTCAGCCCATTCTTGTAAAGAAGCTGAAAAATTCACAGAAAATGAATCTTTTCATTTGACGATACTTGATGTCAATTTACCAGATGGGGACGGCTTTCAATTTTGTAAATGGTTGAAAGCCAAAAAACAAGTCCCAGTTTTATTTGTTTCTGCAAGAGACTTAGAAGAAGATATTTTAAATGGATATGAATTAGGCGCAGACGATTATGTAACCAAACCATTTTCTATGAAGATTTTATTGAAAAAAGTGTATGTTATTTTAACCAGAAAGTCACAAGGAGCAAATATTTATGATGACGGATTTCTAAAAGTGAATTTTGAGCTTGGTACAGTTCGGCAAAAAGAAAATGAATGTTTACTATCTCCTACAGAATATCGTATTTTGAAAAAATTGATTGAGAATAGGGGAAAACTACTTACCTATTCAATTCTATTAGATTCCTTATGGGACGAGGGAGTACACATAACGGACAAACATACGCTGGCTGTAAATATCAACAGATTACGTAAAAAGATTGAAACTGAAGAACACTCTTACATTTCAAATGTATATGGAATGGGGTACATATGGAAACAATGATTTTTATAATATTTTTTGCATTAGTGTTTATCGCCACTTTTATACTTTGGAAATATATTCATTTAAAGCATGATGTTTATGAATATACAGAAAAATTAGATATTGCTATAAACAAGATGTTGAAAAATGAAGAATTAAAAACAAGTTCCTACAAACAAGATGATTTATGGGGGAAAATCTATAATAGACTGGTTCGCTTATCACATCTGTATACTCACAAAAATTTAGAAATTTCAGAAGAAAAGAATAAACTGAAAGAATTGGTGTCTGATATTTCTCACCAGACGAAAACTCCCATTGCAAATATAAAACTTTATTTAGAAATGATGACAGATGAAACGGATTTTGACAGGAATCAAGAATATTTAAAAAAGATGAACGGTCAGGTTGATAAATTAGATTTTCTATTGCAAAGTATGGTAAAAATGTCCAGACTTGAAACAGGGACAATAAAAATTCAAAAACAAAAAACTCCTCTTGCTAACACTCTTGCTATGGCAATTAGTAATGTGATAATAAAGGCAGAGAAGAAAAATATTACAATTGATGTGCAATATGACGAACGATTAGAGTTAAACCATGATAAAAAATGGACAGCAGAAGCAATTTTCAATATTTTAGATAATGCCGTGAAGTATACGAATGATGGTGGAAATATCCATATCGTTGTGTGCAAACAGGAGCTTTTTACGAAAATCAGTATTGAGGACACTGGAAAAGGTATTATTCCAGAACGGCAAGCAACTATTTTTACTCGCTTCTATCGTGAGCCAGAGGTACATGATAATGATGGAATTGGTATTGGACTATATTTAGCAAGGGAAATCATTATGCTACAAAATGGATATATCGAAGTTTATTCAAAAATTGGAAAAGGAAGTACCTTTATGATATATCTTCCAAATCGGGATTAGGAAAAATCACAGTTTTGTGATTTTTTCTTTTTGTGACTGGTTTGTGATTTTTCTATTTTATCATGTAATCATAAGGAGGACTTGACTATGAAAAATGTGATTGTCAAAACACAGGATTTAAAAAAATACTATAAAACAGGAAATCAGACCGTAAAAGCATTAGATGGTGTAGATTTTAAAGTTGCTGAACGAGAATTTGTTTCTATCATTGGAAAATCTGGAAGTGGTAAAAGTACACTTCTGCACATGATTGGTGGATTGGATACGTCTAGCAGTGGAACTGTTATCGTTGATGGAGTAAATCTTGAAACGTTAAATTCTGAACAGCTTGCTCTTTTCAGAAGAAGAAAAGTAGGATTTATTTTTCAACAATATAATTTAATACCAGACTTAAATGTATATGATAATATTATTTTCCCTCTTGAGTTAGATGGTGCACAAATTGATAAAGAGTTCATTCAAGAACTGCTCAATATATTAAATATCTCAAATAAACAGGAAATGCTCCCCTCAATGCTATCTGGTGGCGAACAACAGCGTGTAGCGATTATTCGAGCTTTAGCAACGAAACCTGCAATTATTCTTGCAGATGAACCAACAGGTAATCTCGATACTGCTACCAGCCATGATGTGATCGGATTGTTGAAAATGTTAAGCAGACAATATCAGCAAACATTGATTGTGATTACGCATGATACAGATATTGCACAAATGGCAGACAGAATTGTTCAGATTGAGGACGGGAAAATATCTAAAGGAAGTGGTTTCCATGTTAGCGAATAATAATAAGATGATTATAAACAAACTGGCAAAAAACAGTGTAAAATCCAATAAAAAGCAATATGGAATATTGTTTTTCACAATAGTTTTATCTGCGTTTATGCTTTTTTGTGTATTTACAATCGGCTTGACTTATCTGGATTCAAGCAGATTACAAAATACACGATTAAATGGAGCTGAATATGATATTACGACTATGAATGGTTTTACATCAAAACAGGTTAAAAGTTTACAGAGCAACAAAAACATACAAAATGTAGGGATGGAATCCTATGCTGGATTTATTAAAAGTTCAGAGTTTGATAATACAGTTGAAATCGGTTTGTTATGGTGTGATGAAACGTTCTGGAATAATCTGATGTCTCCTGCAAGAACAAAATTAGATGGACACTATCCACAAAATAAGAATGAATTGATGGTTACAAAAGATATTCTAAAAGCATGTGGAAATGAAAATCTATCTGTCGGAGATAGTATTGTTTTAACTTACGAGAATAATACCGGTGTTCATACAGACAAATTTGTGATTAGTGGCATATGGGATGGATACGGAGACAAATCTGCCGGATTTGTGTCAAAAAACTTTTATGATGAGACAGGGTATGATTTAAAAAATGATGGAATCCTTTGCATAAAATTGAACCGTAATTACGTTTTACCAACTACAATACAGTCCTTAGAAAAATCATTGAATTTTTCAGACAGACAAATTTTTGCTCCAACAGACTACATCGAAAATTCTTTTAAACTGCTATTGGGCATATGCGGTCTGGCTCTTGTTATATGCCTAAGTGCATATCTTTTAATTTATAATATTTTGTATTTGTCCATTTCGGGGAAGATACGATATTATGGATTGCTTCAATCTCTGGGTATGACAAAGAAACAGCTTGTTCGTTTCATAACAAAACAAATGCTATTTATTGCAATAGCAGGAATATTTATTGGAAACCTGTTAGGTATTCTTTTATGCATAAAACTGGTTCCGTATATTCTTAGCGTATTGGGAATTTCCACTGGAAATATGGCGTTGCAATTCAATCCATTCATTTTAATTGTGAGTGTCGCTGTGACAGTTTTCTCTATTCTTCTTGGAATGAGAAAGCCTATTCAAATTGCAACAAAAGTTACCCCCGTAGAAGCTACAAAATATATAGAGTGTGTCTCTAATGGAAAAGGGTATAAAAAGAAAAAGGGAGCTTTCTTTTGGAGAATGGCATTTGAACAGTTTAAAAAAGACAAAAAGAAAACAGTTGTTGTGTTGCTATCGCTGGCAATAAGTTTATCTGTATTTTATTGCCTTACAACGATTATAAGTAGTCAGGGAGAAAGAACAGTACTTCCTAATTATTGGAATGCTGATTTTGCTGTTCAAAACCAGACACAAACTACAGAGAATATCAATTCTCTAAAGCCAGCCATAGAGGATTCTTTTGTTGAAAAAATAGAAAAAATGGACGGTATGAAAGACATTCATCTTGTAGAGGGAGTACCAATTAGTTTCCCATATGTGTCAAAGGGTTTTTCTGATATGTGGATAACTAATTATATAGAAAGGACACCATATGTATCTTCAAAAGACGTGATAACCAATTATAAAACAAATCCGTCAAATTATTATGGCATGTTAATAGGCATTGATGAAGACCAATTTGATTATGTAAATCAATCGTTGAGTAGTCCTGTTGATAAACAAGATTTTCTCAATGGGAAAAGTTGTATTGTACAGTATGAAGGCTCTGAAATACCCAAAGAATATTTGAATCAAAAAGTCCCTTTCAGTTTTGATGGAAAGCAATATGAAATTACTGTTGAAGCTGTGTCCTATGAAACACAGTACAGCGGAAGAGATATTGGAGCTTCGTTGATTGTAAGTCAAAATTATTTAAAAAGTTTGACTTCTAAGCCGACAATATTAGACGTGTATATTTACTATAATCAGAAATATGATGAAGTTTTAGAAAAAAAGATTACCTCACTGATAAATAATAGTCCATATAGTAATGACTTATATGTTGAATCTCAATATGAGAATATGAAAACAATTCAAGAAGCACAGGGAAATATGATGGAGATAGGTACAATAATCGCTTTATTGCTTTTATTTGTTGGAGTTTTAAATTATGCAAATACAATCGCAAGTGGTATACAAAATCGTAGATTGATTTTTTCTGTTATGGAAAGCATTGGAATGTCCAGAAAACAGATAAATCAACTTTTGATTCGAGAGGGTATTTTATATGCTATTTTCTCTATATTTGTAACTTTAACGATTGGTTCTGCTATCACTTATGTTTGCTTCCAATCCATGAATTATATGAGGATTCCGTTTAAAGTGCCAGTAATTCCGTTAATCAGTTCGATTATTTTAGTTGTGCTGATATGTACGCTAGCACCACTTTTATCCTATAAAAAACTCGTAGGAAATCACTCTATTGTGGAACGGTTAAGAAATTGTGAATAAAATTTGAAAAGGCACAGTAACTTGTTATTTATAAATGAAGATTTATTTGCTACTGCGAAGCTGATCAACAAATAAGCAGTGAGAAATCTAAACAGAAAAACAGAGAGAATAAGAGATAAATTACTGCTTATTCTCTCTACTGTGCAAGACACCATCAATCGTAGCTTGAATAATTTTTAATTCGTTATCAGTCAATAAATCAAGTGACGAATCTATCTGACGGCGAACTGTACTTTTCTCAGCTTTTTTTGATGGATAGAAATACTCGTCAACAGATATGTTGAACATGGTAAAACGTCTGACAGTATATGCAAAGAATTTACCGGAATTAAGGGAAAAGGAAAAGCAGATTGCAAAAGACTTGGAAGATAACATTTTAACTGATGGAGCAATCAAAAAACATACTCTTAATAAATTGTTTGAAAGATATATGTCCACTAGGGAGCTGAAAGAATCTACTAGAGCAAATTATCTGAAAACATGGGAGAATCGTGTCAAAGACGAAATTGGAAACATCAAGGTTGTTCAGATTTTACCATCACACATCAAATCGTTTTACTCAAAACTTTCTAAAGCAGGATATGCATATTCTACAATAAAATTTATTGAAAATATGATTTATCCGGCACTGGAAATGGCTGTTGATGATGATATTATCCGCAAGAATCCGGCAAAGTTTTCTATCAGTGATTATGGTAGACAGGCAGAAGAACGTATTGCCTTAACAGTTTTACAACAGGAAAAAATGCTGGAATTTGTGAAAAATAATCAAGTATATAACACCTACTATCCAATGCTCAGAATCATGTTAGGAACTGGTGTAAGGTGCGGAGAACTGATTGGATTGACTTGGGAAGATGTAGATGTCAGAACAAAAGCGGTAAGTATTGACCATCAGTTGATTTATAAAGATTTAGGAGATGGCTATAAATTCCATATTTCCACGCCAAAGACGGATTCTGGAATCCGAACTATCCCTATGACATCAGATGTACAAAGAGCATTTGAAGAACAAAAGAAATTAAACTTTATGCTTCAAAAAGGAAAAGATGTTGAGATAGACGGTTATAAAGGATTCATTTTCATGGCAAAATCCGGCAGACCGCTCATGCCTAGTGCGATAAACAATATCTTATATAATATTGTAGACGCATATAACAAAAAAGAAGTTCAAATTGCAAAGACTGAACATGGAAATGCTGAATTGTTACCAAAGGTATCCGCTCATATTATGCGACATACGGCTTGTACCAGAATGGCAGAAAAGAGAATAGACGTAAAAGCTCTCCAATATATTATGGGACACACCCACATAGACGTGACGATGGACGTATACAACCATGTAAGTGAGATGTCCAGAATTGAGAGTGAAATCACAAGGCTGGAAAGCGTAGCAATTAGCTGACACCAAAAATAAAAAATTGGTGTCAAAATGGCGTCAAATCAAGAAAAAGTGATGATTATAAGGAAGAAAAAGTGTTGCAAACCCCGTAAAATCAAGGTTTGCAAAAAAATTTCAAAAAATTAGCACTCACCTCTTGATAATGGAAGTCGATTTTTGTCCTGTCTTGTGTATCCCGGAAGTGCCTGTTTTACAGGCTTTCCGGGGCATCAGTCATTTTGTCTGGTATTGTAAAGCAGTGTCAGATTTGTCGTAAATGTCGTAAATTTGTGGTCAAAAAATGATGAGAAATGGAGAGTGCTAATAAAATGAACGCAGGCAGCGAAGCAACTGCGTTCATGAGCAAGTAGCGAAAGCGGATTGCGAATGTCCTATTTATATAACGTATACAAATGTAAATGGATATCTGATCCCGAATCTCACCTATAAATCCGGTGAGCAGATGGAGCAACTTGGCAAGTATGGTTTTCTTCGCAGAGATTATCTGAAAAACTATCGAAATTCAACCTATCAGGTGATGCTTTTACAGGATACCATTGGAGAGCATCTTCTGGAAGTGGACAAGGCAGCCAGAGAACGGGAAGAGGTAATACTGAAACAGTTAGAAGAAAAAGAACCATTGCCGGATAAAGAGAAAGATCAGATTGCCTGGGTAAGAGCTGCTAATCAACACAAAGCGATTGCAGAAGAGATTATTCTCAAGGAATTGATTTATGTTTAAATGCAAGTTCTAAAAGGATACGCAGTGCGTAGCGAATTGCAACTGTAAATCGGAACTTTTTTGCAGAGTTCACAGTAAAGTAAATAAGTGCAGAGAAAGGCGTGAGTCATAGAAATGTGGCTTCCGTCTTTTTCTTTGCCTGAAAGGAAGTGATAAGTTTGAACAAGAAGTTTTTGAAGCATTATATGGAAACCAATCCAGAAGGGACAGCACAGACCTATATCTTTCTGGTGGACAATCAGGATATCGCACTGAATATTGTGATGTCAGGTTATCAGGCACTTTGTCTGGTTCAGGAAGATGACGGATATTATTTCAGTGCAGATTCTTTTATAGAGGAAATGAGGTCTATTCAGTTTACTGGAAGCTGTCAGAGTGCCTATCATTATGTGGCTGCCTGTACAGTGAAGTGGATGAATGATAAGTTACAGACATTTTTCAAAGACGCTGGTCTCGACGGAAAAGCAGGCTGGCAGTTGTTCAAAGAGAAAGAGTATCTTGGCAAACTGGATAATCAGAAAGAAGTTGAGAAATTACTGGAACAGTATATTCTGCGTTTTGAACGAGATCCGAGAGAAGAACCGGAACTGAGTCGTTTTCACTTATTTGATGCAAAAGGAAATGTGAAAGGCGTCCGGGATATGGAGATTGTAGATTATCTGGTGGAGAATGTTCAGTTTTTTGTGGTAGGAATCACACCGTATTATTATGAGCATGGTGTTTTCCTGGAAGACCATGATGGGGTAAGAATGAAATACCGTATCCAGAAGCTGATCTATCGTGACCAGGTACAGAGTGGAGTGATCAAAAGAATCTATAATCTGCTGATCACACAGCCAAAAGTTCACCGAGAGGCATATGAACTAAATAAACAGCCTGTGCGGTGGATCAACTTCAAAAATGGATATTATGATCCGGTTACGGGTGAAATGCTAGAACACAATCCGGATTATCTGACAATCAATCAGATACCATTTCCCTATTATCCGGAGGACAGGGAGCAGGTGTTGCAGGGTGGAGAAAATATCAAAAAGTATCTTGCATCGTCTCTTCCTAACAAAGAAGAACAGCAGACATTCTGGGAGTATTTTGGATACTGCATGACACAGGATACGCAGTTTCAGAAATTCCTTACACTGAAAGGAAATGGTGGAACCGGAAAGTCTGTGGCAGTATCGCTGATCCAGCATGTCGTTGGAATCACCAATATGTCCAGTATTTCTTTACAGGATTTAAATAAACGATTCTATGCGACTGGAATGTACGGAAAGCTGTTAAATGCCTGCGCAGATATTCCCTGCAAAGCAATGGAGAACACAGATGTATTAAAGAAAGCAGTCGGTGAAGATACACTGATCTATGAGAAAAAGGGACAGGATGCAATCCATTTTCACTCTTATGCGAAGCTGCTTTTTTCTACCAATGAAATGCCGCAGAATCTTGAGGATAAATCAGATGCTTTTTATCGTAGACTACTGATTCTTGATATGAACCGGGTAGTAAAAAGTGCTGAAAAAGATCTGCACTTAAAGGAAAAGGTACAGGCAGAATCCGATTATGCAATTCATATGGCGATGATTGCATTGAAAAATCTGTACGAACAGGGAAAGTTCACGGAGAGCGAACACAGCAAAGAATGTGTAAGAGAAGTGCAACGGACGTCAGATAGTATCTGCGCTTTTATTGATGAGTCATTGGTGCGTGCCAAAGGGAAACGTCTGAAACGAAGTGAAGTGTTCCATATGTATGAGGAATACTGCAAAGAGAATGGCAGACAGGGGCATGGTAAGTCCAACTTTTTCAGGAATATGACGGATAAAGGTTTCCTTCTGAAGCAGTACAATGGTGAGTTCTATTATCAGGATATTGCAGTTAAGGAAGAAGATTTTTGTCCTGTAGATCTAGAAGAAAGAATACCTTTTGAAGAAACAGATATAGATTATAAACAGTTACAATTAAATATGAATCAGGGAATTAAGGGCATTTAGGGCAAAATAAGCAAAAAGAAATGTTACCGGAGCAGGAGAAATAACAAAGATAGCTGCCAGAGTACATAAAATTTTGCTCTTTTTACACTGATTGCCCTTTTTCAGGTATCAACGTTTTAGCTGATACAAATATAGGTTTTTCCCGAATTTGGGAAAAAGTAAAAAAATAAAAATTAAGAAAGTGTGAGGTATGATTATGAGAATGATGAAAAACAACAATAATGAAACAGTTATGGTGATCGGGATTGATCATGGTTATGGAAACATGAAAACAGCTACCAGATGCTTTCCATCCGGTGTAGCCAGATATGACAAGGAGCCAATCTTCCAGAATAATCTTCTTGTTTACAATGGCATGTATTACCAGATCGGAGAGGAACACAAGGAGTTTTGTGCAGAAAAAACGCAGGACGAGGATTATTATGTGCTGACACTGGCGGCTATCGCAAGGGAACTGGATGGGAAAGGAATGAATCAGGCAAAGGTACACATTGCAGCCGGACTTCCGCTTACCTGGGTAGCTACACAGAAAGAAGACTTTCAGAAATATCTTCTCCAGAATGAATGTGTGGATTTTACATTCCGTAATAAAGAATATCATGTGGAGTTTGCAGGTGCTGATATTTACCCACAGGGATTTGCAGCAGCCTTTTACCGTTTACAGGATTTCAAAGGAATCAACATGCTTGTGGATATTGGAAACGGAACTATGAACATCATGTATATCAACAATTCCCGTCCATTAGAGAAGAAATGCTTTACAGAGAAATATGGAACGCATCAGTGTGTGCTTGCAGTCAGGGAATCCCTGCTGAAAGAACTTGGAACAGTGGTGGACGATCTGGTGATTGAGCAGGTGATCCGTACCGGGACAGCAGATATTGGTGAGAAATATCTGACAGTCATTCGTAAAGCTGCCGGAGATTATACGAAAGAAATTTTCCATAAGCTGAGAGAACGGGAATATAATCCAGAACTGATGCGTTTGTATGTGGTCGGCGGTGGCGGTTGTATGATCCAGAATTTTGGAGAATATGACAAGAGCCGGGTGACAATTGTACGGGACATCTGTGCCACAGCGAAAGGCTATGAAGCAATGACCGTAAGGAAAATCCAGAGAAACGGAGGGATGCTTGTATGAGAAAAGAACGGAAAATCATCAACACAAATATCCGTTTAAATCTTTGTGATGAACAGGACAGACAGGCATGGGAATATTTGCAGACGATGGACAGGGAAAAATATAAATCGTACACCAGAGCAGTTGTAGTTGCTTTAAACGATTATTTTTCCAGAGAGTACAGGAATGAAGCAGATCCGTATCTGGAAACCAGAGAAAAGGAAGATGCGTTTCTAGAAAGAGTGGAAACAGCTATCCGGGATGGAGTAAAAGAATCCGTCCCGATGGCTATGGCGAAGAACCTGCTGGAAATACTTGCACCGTTTGTAAAAGAATCGGTGGGTGGAAGCAACCTGACAAATGGGACACTGACAGTGGAGAAAATAGATGGTGAGATTACAGAAGATAATCTGGATTGGAAGAAAGAAGCTGATATGGATGCAGCACTGGATTTTGCGGATAGTTTTTAGCTGTCTGTAAAAAGGAAAAGCAGTCCGGTTTGCATAAAATAAATCGGACTGCCTTAAGTGGAGCTATTCTTTTTTCTTGGATAAGGACGTTTATCATCTGTCAGGTTTAGCAGATAATCAACGCTGGTGTTATGAAATTCAGCCAGTTTAATCAGAATGTGAGTAGGGATATCGACATCACCACATTCATAATTACTGTAAATACGCTGACTGCAATTCAGAATTTCACCCATATTCTTCTGCGTAAGGTCACGATCTTCACGCAGATTCCGTATTCTCTGATACATGCGTTTCACCTCTAGCATAATAATAACTTAGCGAGATATTCACTATTGAAATATAGCGAGAAATTCGCTACACTGAATTTAAAAATGCAGGAGGGAGAAGTATAGAGTGAAAGAGAAAGTGAAAAAGGTGTTGGTGTGGATTTTTGAATTTGTTTTATTTTGTGGATATTTCTATGTTTTATTCGTGAATCTGGTATGTGGATTTGGATATGGGGGGATAAGCAGCAGAGGACAGGCAATAAAGATTTTATGTGTTTCGTTCTTTCTTGCAGTGGGATTGCCAGGATTGATCTGGTATCAGCATCGCAGACTTATGAAACTGGAGAATTTATTACATGACCTGCTTGAAATTTGCGACAAAATAAAATAGCAGTAACAGGAAAAAGGACTGACAGTAAAGAATAGTTTTACGAAAACAGAATAGCAGAAAAAGACAATAGCAGTGATAGCATTTCAGACATTATGAGTTGGAGAAATGTTCATGACTGCTATTTTTATGCCTTTCAGCAGAAATAGAAAGCAGTTCAGAAAAAGAAAGACAGAAATAACAGGATAATATAACAGAAAAGCGTTGGTAGATGGGTGGATTGAACAAGCAAGGCGAAGAAAAGAATAGAGTGCCGGATACGGCACATGATTGTCCGATACTTCGCATCGGAGTGGTGCATGACCAGCCTGTTTCAGAAAGGGAAAATCTATGAAAGGTGGAGCTTTTCTCTTTCTTCCGCAGTCAGCTCCTGCACCACAAACCCACCGTCATCTCCATTTGGATTTGATAATGTAGGGTGGAAAATATTGCCTGGCGGGTGTCGAGTCAGTGGGGGGAGATGACAGGCAAGTTTCGCAAAGTGGCAAGCCACTCTGCACCGGAGCCAGCCTTTGGGCTGTTCCTAAACTTGCCAGAGGGCTCTGCCCCTTGGAACCCCGGCACGTCAATGGCGTAAGTAATCCTGCGAAATGTCCACCGGACATTCCTACGGAACACTTACTGATTGACTAGGACGCCGTCCTGCACCTGTATAAGGGAGCGTTGCACTCCCTTATATATCCCCTGCTAATCTACCAGCCGGAAAGGTTATGAATGATTTATAAAAAAGAAAGAGTGGAGAAAGGAGACAAAGATTTATGCGAAAACGAAATTATACAGTAACGATACGAATGAATAAAGCAGAGTATGATCTGCTCCAAAATAAAGTAAAGGAGTCCGGACAGACTCAGCAGGCGGTTGTAATTCATGCAATAGCAGGTTTAAAAATTGCTTCTGCAGAGGAAGTGGAAGAACTGAAAACGCTGAATCAGATTCTTTCAGAGATACTTAGTCAGCTTCGTGGTGCAGCTACGAATTTGAATCAGATTGCAAGAAAAATGAATACGGATGGTTTTATGCCAAGGGAAGATATTCTGTATTATCTCAACAAAAATATTCTCAAATACAGGAAGGAGAGTGAAAAGATATGGCTATTAATAAGACGATTAATAAGCGGACAAATACACATGGAGCAATGAGAAATTGTATCGAATATGTTTTGCGACAGGACAAGACAAGTGAACTGCTTACTTATGTAACAGGTCCGTACTGCCATGATGAGATCAACTATGATCTGGTGTATAGAACCTTTTTAGAAGAAAAGAAGATGTGGGATAAAGATTCTGGGAGAATGTACGCTCACAACATTATTTCCTGGCATAAGGACGAGCAGATTACTCCGGAGCAGGCATTAGAATTTGGAAAAGAGTTTGCAGAAAATTGGTTCAGTGGATTCCAGACCTTAATGGCTGTGCATAAGGATAAAGATCATATCCACTGCCATCTGGTTACTAATTCAGTGAGTTATGAAGATGGAAGAAAACTGCATAACACCAAAAAGGATCTGGAACGTATGAAACAGCTTACCAATCAGATGTGCCGAGAACGTGGACTAACAGTTGTCGAGAAAGGAAAGCACTTTGATGGAAGCCAGATTGAAAAAGGGGAAGTCATTGCATGGAGTAAAGATAAATATAACCTGTTCCGTCAACAGGTAAAGGACAGTTTTGTAGCGGACTGTGCAATGGCGGTATTAAAGGCACTGGAAAATTGTATCAGCAAAGAAAAGTTTATAGAAAAAATGAAACAGTTTGGATGGAGTGTGAACTGGACAGAAAAGCGGAAACACATCACATTTCAGAATCAGGATGGAAAGAAAGTGCGTGACAGCAATCTGTCAAAAACCTTTCATCTGGACATCAGCAAGGAGGGGTTAGAGAATGAATTTAATGGAAATAGGGAAAAATCCAAAGTTGCAGCCGACAGAGACAGCAGATCAGACGAAGAACTCAGAAACTATTACAGAGAGCTTGACGCAGCCATTGCAGACACCAGAGGAATCACCAATCAAGCTCAAAGCGGAGAGGGATATTCTCGTACAGAGTTTCGAGAAAGCGAAAGAGTTCATGCGAACACAGAAAAAGCAGATACAGACACTGGAAGAAGAGAAACAGACGATCTTATCCGACAGGCAGAGATTGCGAGAAGAAGTTCGGAAATCAACCGTAGAAATTCAGCGTTTGACAACCGAACTGTCCGAAACGCAGAAGCTGAATCAATCGCTTCAGCAGAGCAACGACGACTTGAGGAACAGAAACGGATTGATGAGCAGGAGCGAGCAAGAGCAGCTCGAAGAAGAAATAAAAGACGTTCGGGACCGGAACTCTAAATTACAGATACAAGTGAACCAATCATCTGTGGAAGCGGTGGAACAGGCACAGCAGAAACAGGAAGAAGCTGAAAAGAAGGTAAGGACAATACAATGTCAATATAACAAATTACAAGAGAATGCAGAAACGATGAAAGAAAAGGCGGATCAGAAAATAAAAAGTCTGAAACAAGAAATGAAAGAAAAAACAAGTTTCTGGCAGATGGCATATATTATTTTTTTAGTATTTGAGATGATAAAAAGCACAGTAGTTCAGAATGATTTAATTGCTTGTATAAAAGTTCCGGTAAGAGTTTGGTGTAGGTATGTAGAATGGGTAATTCGTCCATCAGAATTAAATATTTGGGGTGAGAAGGAATATTTTTCAACAGAATGGTCGTGGTGTTTGCGAGTTATGGCAATTATTATCATTGTCGGAGCAGTAATTGCCGGTGAAATGTTTGTTCTGAAGAAAATAGAACAGTATCGAAGAGTGTGGGATAAATATTCCATACGGTTTATGGTGGTCAGTTTAGAGATGATTATTGTATCAAGCGATGTGTTGAGAAGATGTATGCCAATAAATCTTGTGGTATTATTTGGAATAATAAATATCGCTGTCATAGAAATAAGGATTTATTATCGTAGAGCTAATGAAATATATTAAAAATCAACAATGGTTATCAAAAACCAAATTTGATTATTGACAATCAATAATGTGGGTGCTATAGTAAAAATATGGAAATTGATTGTGAATAACCAAAGGAGGAAGTGGCATTGAAGACTTCGGTTAAAGAGCTAAAAGCAAAAGAAATCTCAAAAGTTGAAGAGATTAGCTGGAATATTTCAAACAGGATAAGAGAATTTGGAAATGCTTCTATGTACGGTGGGTTTTGTTTAGCATATGTGGCCTATGTATCCTTAAAAAATAAGATAACAGATATAAACCAGTTAAAAGAATATGTGGAGCTGACTTTTTCACCAGAAAGAGTCAGTTTCATAAAAGAAAATATTGGAAATTTATGGAATGTTGCAATAGAAATTTCAGAAGAATATTCAGAAGCTGCACTTTTAGCGACTGTTTTATGGTGGCAATTACAGGGAAATCGTTTCATGGGAGAATGTGAAACACCGCAGAGTGTCATAAAGCTGGCAAATGAGATTCTTCAGATTTCAAATGATAAGGTGGCAGATTTTTGCAGCGGAATTGGTTCGTTTCTTGTGAGTGCCATAGAAAAGAGTCCAGAATCACAATTTTATGGTACAGAGATTGTGCGAGATGTAAAAGAAGTGTCAGCAATCCGTACAGAATTGATATCTGATCGGGTAAAAATTGAGCAAAAATCAGTTTTAAATATAAAGGATAATTTGATGTTTGATAAAATATTCTGTGATTATCCATGGGGAATAAAAGCAAAAGACAGCATTGGAAGTAACGAAGCATTACAAGCAATATATGATGAGATACCAGAAGTACAGAAGGTGGCAGCAGGAGACTGGATATTTATTATAAATGTCATGAATCACCTTAATAAAAATGGTAAGGCTGTTATTTCGGTAAGTAATGGAGTTACTTGGAATGGTGGAAATAATACAATCATTCGTGAAAAATTTATAAAACAAGGATTTGTGGAAGCAGTGATTGCTCTTCCGCAAAATTTATATTTAAATACAGGAATTGCATGTTCATTACTGGTGCTAAGCAGAAATAATAAAAATATAAGAATGATAGATGCAACAGAAATGGTATCGGTCGGACGGAGACAGAACATTCTTAGTGATGAAAATATTTCTGAGATTGTTGAATTGTTGAATACCGATGACAAAAATTCAAGACTGGTTTCTATTGAAGAGGTGGCGGAAAATGAATATGTTCTTAATCCTTCAAGATATCTTCAACAAGAAACAGTTGTAAAAAATGGTGTGCTTTTTGAAACTGTAATAAAGAATATAACAAGAGGAGCACAAATTAAAGCATCTGTTTTAGATGAAATTGTATCAGATAAACCGACGAACATGCAGTACTTGATGTTGGCAAATTTACAGGATGGAATCATTAGTGACGACCTTCCATATTTAAAGGGAATAGACTCTAAATATGAAAAATATTGTATAAAAAATGGAAGTCTGGTAATTTCCAAAAATGCATCGCCGGTGAAAATGGCGATTGCGTCTGTACAAGAAGGCAATAAGATTTTGGCAAATGGAAATCTCTATGTTATTGAACTGGATGAAGATAAGATAAATCCTTATTTCTTAAAAGCGTATCTGGAAAGCGAAAATGGGAAGGCGGCTTTATCCAGAGTCGCAGTAGGTGCTACCTTGTTAAATCTACCGGTGGAAGGATTAAAAAAGGTGATAATTCCGTTGCCGGATTTAGAAAGTCAGAAAAAAATTGCAGATCAATATTATGCGAAGCTAAGTGAGATTAAAGAATTAAAATACAAACTGGAAAAGGCAACAGAAGAACTGGAACATATTTATACGGAGGAAAAATAAATGAACGAGAATAATAAATTTGATGTAGTTGGAACCAATATAGCAGAAAAAGCGACGATGATCTGGAATGTAGCAGATATGCTTAGAGGACCATTCAAACCGCATGAATATGGTTTGATAATCTTACCAATGACAGTAGTAAAAAGATTTCATGACTGCCTATTGTCGACGCATAAAGCAGTACTTGAAAAGTATGAGGAAGTAAAGAAATTTGCAGTTATTGATGGATTTTTGACAACAGCCTCTCAGTATCAGTTTTATAATATCAGCAAATATACATTTGATTCATTGCTTGCTGATCCGGAAAATATCGAAGCAAATTTTAGAGATTATTTAAATGGATTTTCTGCAAATGTCCAGGATGTGTTATCGAAGTTTGATTTTGACAACATTATCCGCAGAATGGTAGAAAGCAATACATTATATCTGGTTATCAAAGAATTCAATTCCCAGAAAGGTTACCTGGGACCGGATAAAATCAGTGCTGTAGATTGTGGTTATATTTTTGAGGATCTGGTAAAGCGATTTTCAGAGTCTTTCGGTGAAGAAGCAGGAGCACATTTTACCAGTAGAGATATCATTTATTTGATGACAGACTTGCTTTTATCCGATGCGGATCTGAGTAAGGCGGGAAATGTAACTGTGTATGATATGGCAATGGGAACCTCTCAGATGCTTAGCTGTATGGAAGAAAGAATTCAGGAATTAAATACAGAGATTGGCGTTACCTGTTTTGGTCAGGAGTTCAATCCGTCCACTTTTGCGATTGCAAAAGCAGATATGATGATTCGGGGTGGTGATCCGAATAATATGAGGTTCGGTGATACTTTGTCAGAAGATCAGTTTAGTGGCTATCAGTTCCAGTATATCATTTCCAATCCGCCTTTTGGAATCGACTGGAAAAGAGAAAAGGCAGCAGTGGAAGCAGAAGCAAAGAAAGGTGATCTGGGAAGATTTGCACCGGGACTTCCGAAAATATCAGATGGTCAGCAGTTGTTTGTATTAAATGGTCTTTCAAAGCTTGCACCAAATGGGAAAATGGCAATTATTCAGAACGGTTCACCACTGTTTTCCGGAGATGCGGGAAGCGGACCGTCAGAAATCAGAAGATATATTCTTGAAAATGACTGGCTGGATGCAATCGTGCAATTAGGAACCGATATGTTTATGAATACAGGCATCAGTACCTATATCTGGATTTGTTCCAAGGATAAACCGTTGCATAGAACTGGAAAAGTGCAGTTGATAGATGCATCACATTGTTATGAAGCAAGAAGAAAAAGTATTGGAACAAAAAGAAATGATATTACGGATCAGTGTCGTGATTTGATTGTAAAGGCATATGGTGCATTTGAAAATGATGCTGTATATGGAGATAAGGAAGGTATTTATTGCCAGAGCAAAATATTCGATACAGAGGAATTTGGATACCAGAAGATTGTCGTAGAACAACCCCATAGAGATGAAAATGGAGAAATTGTAATAAAGAAAGGCAAGCCTGTGGCAGATATATCTCTGCGTGATACAGAAAATGTGCCACTGACAGAAGATATCAAGGAGTATTTTAAGAGAGAAGTATTACCATACGCACCGGAAGCATGGATTGATGAGAAGAAGACAAAAAAAGGATATGAGATTCCAATGACAAGATATTTCTATGAATATCAGGCACCAGAACCAGTGGAAGAAATCGCAGTGCGTCTGCATGAACTGGAACTGGAAATTCAGAGCAGTTTGGATACTTTGTTTGGGGGTGAATGATATGAGTAGAGAGATGAAAGATTCTGGGGTTGAATGGATTGGGGAGATACCGAAAAATTGGAATGTGCAACGTGTAAAAAATGCATTTGTTCGAAAAAAAGCAGAAGCACATCAAGAAAATCCTGTTGTTTTATCTCTTGCAAGGGCAGGAGTAAAAGTACGTGATTTATCAAAAAATGAAGGACAAATAGCAGAAAGCTATTACAATTATAATCTTGTAGAGTTTGGGGATTTGTTATTGAATCCAATGGATTTATACAGTGGTGCTAATTGTAGTATTTCAATGGTTGAAGGAGTTATTAGTCCAGCTTATATCAATCTTCGTGCAAAAAGTGGCTATAGTTCAAGATTCTATGATTATTACTTTAAAACACAGTACTGGTCAATGGCAATGTTTGCACATGGGAAAGGTGTTTCTTTTGAGAATAGATGGACCCTAGGAATTGAAGAATTGTTTAACTATAAAATTCCGGTACCGTTGGAGAACGAGCAAGATAAAATTGCAGATTTTTTAGATGGACAATGTGAGAAAATAAATTTAGCAATAGAAAAAGCTAAAGTATCTATCGAGGAATATCGAAATTTAAAACAGTCATTTATTACACAAATTGTAACAAAAGGGATCAATGAAAATGATACGATGAAGGAGAGCGGAATTGAGTGGATAGGTAAAATTCCGGCTTCATGGAAAGTAACACAACTACGACATTGTGCAAGTATAAGATCTGGGATTACATTGGGAAAAACATATTCAAAAGATACTGAATTAGTTGAAATGCCATATTTAAGAGTAGCAAATGTCCAGGATGGTTATGTAGATACGAATGATATTGCTGTTCTTCAAGTAAGTAAAGATGAAATAGAGAAATATAGCTTATCAGCTGGAGAAGTTCTTATGACAGAAGGAGGGGACAGGGATAAGCTGGGACGCGGTTGTGTATGGGATGGACGAATTACACCATGTTTGCATCAGAATCACATTTTTGCTGTTAAAGTAAAAGAGAAACTGTTAAATCCACATTATTTAGAATATTTAACGGCTTCATCTGTTGGACGTACTTATTTTGATGTTACTGCGGTGAAAACAACGAATCTTGCATGCACAAGTTCAAGTAAGGTGTTAGCATTCACAATTCCTTTGCCAAGTATAGATGAGCAGAATGAAATTGTAGATTATTTAAAAGAAAAATGTGGTTGTATTGAAAATGTTATTTTTAAGAAAGAGCAGTTTATAAGTGAACTGGAAAATTACAAAAAATCCCTGATTTACGAATATGTCACCGGGAAGAAGGAGGTGCCGGAAATTTGAGCATAGATGTTACCACAGAGAAACGTTTTGAATCGGATATTGAAGAATTTTTTTTGTCGCCAGCAGGTGGATATACACACAATCAAGATGCATATGATTCGCAGCTTGGTGTATACAAAGATACTTTGCTACGGTTTATTCAGAAAACACAACCGAAAGAATGGAAGCGTTTTTTGCTGCAAAACAAAGTGGATCCGGAGCGGAAATTTTGTCTTGCGTTCAATAATGCCTGTGATATGGATGGACTCATTTCTGTATTACGCCATGGCTTCAAGCACAGAGGAATTCCATTTAAAGTCTGCTATTTTAAACCGGAATCAGGTCTGAATCAGACGGCGATGTCTTTATACGAAGAGAATGAGATTACCTGTAATAGACAATGGTTTTATTCCAATGATACACACAATTCTGTGGATATGGTTCTGGCTGTGAATGGAATTCCGGTATTTGCATTGGAATTAAAGAATCAGTATACCGGACAGAACGTAGATCATGCAAAACGACAGTGGATGTATGATCGTGATCCAAGAGAAATTTGTTTTCAGTTCAATAAAAGAATTTTAGGGTATTTCTGCATTGATCAGTTGGAAGTCTGGATGACAACAAAGCTAGAGGGAAAAAATACATATTTTCTACCGTTCAATCAGGGATCAAATGGTGCCGGAAAGGATGGCGGAAAGGGAAATCCGGCAAACCCGAATGGCTATCCGACGGCGTACTTCTGGGAGTATGTATTTCAGAAAGATAGTATGATGGATATCATTCAGAAATTTATCCATTTGCAAATCAAAGAAGAAAAGAAACGGTTGCCGGATGACACAGAGCAGGTTACGAAAAAGAAAACACTGATATTTCCAAGATATCATCAGTTGGATGTGGTGCGTAAGTTAATTGCAGATGTACGGGAAGAAGGATCGGGGCACAATTATCTGATTCAGCACAGTGCCGGATCTGGAAAATCAAATTCGATTGCCTGGACAGCATATAGACTGGCATCCTTGCATGATGCCAATGATATATCTGTTTTCAGCAGTGTTATTGTAGTGACAGATCGAACTGTGCTAGATGCTCAGCTACAGGAAACGATTTCAGGATTTGACCATACGATAGGTGCAGTAGAGACGATTGATGATAAAAAGAATTCAAAAAATTTGAGAGATGCAATTAATAATGGTGCAAGAATTATTGTAACTACTTTGCAGAAATTTCCGGTGATTTATCAGGAAGTGGATAAGGTGGCCGGAAGAAACTTTGCGATCATTGTTGACGAAGCACATTCTTCACAGACTGGAAGTTCGGCAATGAAATTGAAGGCCACATTAGCAGATACAGAGGCAGCATTACGGGAATATGCAGAAATAGAGGGGAAAGCAGAAGATGAAATTGACAGAAATGATAAACTTGTTCAGGAAATGCTGACACATGGAAAGCATCCGAACTTATCATTTTTTGCATTTACAGCGACTCCGAAACCAGCGACATTAGAGATGTTTGGTAGCCAATGGACTGATGGAAGTTTTCATCCATTTCATATTTATAGTATGAGACAGGCGATTGAAGAAGGATTTATTTTGGATGTACTGCAGAACTACATGACATACAGTATTTGTTTCAAGATAGCAAAAGATACACCGGAAAATCCAGAGCTTCCGGAGAGCAGAGCAACAAAGATTATCAAAAAGTATGAGAAATTGCATCCATATAATATCAGCCAGAAATCACAAATTATTGTAGAAACTTTTCGGGAAACGACCAAAAATAAAATTGGAGGAAAAGGGAAGATGATGGTAGTTACAGACTCCAGACTGGCTGCAGTTCGATATTTCCATGAAATTAAACGGTATATTCAAGAACGGCATTATGCAGATATGGATATTTTAGCGGCATTTTCCGGCAGCGTGCAGGATGGTGACGAAGAATATACAGAGTCTGGACTAAATGTAAGAAAAGATGGAAGTCATATATCAGAAGGACAGACCAAGGAAGAGTTTCATGACAACTTTAATGTCCTTGTTGTTGCAGAAAAATATCAGACAGGATTTGATGAGCCTTTGCTACATACTATGATTGTGGACAAAAAATTGAAAAATGTAAAGGCTGTGCAGACATTATCACGTTTGAACCGCACCTGCCCTGGAAAAGTAGATACATTTGTGTTGGATTTCGCAAATAAGAAAGAGGATATTCTGGAAGCATTTCAACCATTTTATCAGGAGACAAGCCTTGAGCAGGAAGTAAATGTGGATTTGATTTACCAGACAGAAAAAGAACTTTTGGATTATGCGATTTATAATGAGCATGATATTAATGCTTTTATAAACGTATGGAATCATCCGGGAAAACAAGATGCAACTGCCATGGGAAAAATGACGAGTGTGTTGAAACCGATAGCAGACAGGTACAATTTGAAGAATCCGGAAGAACGATATCAATTCAGAAGACTGGTAAGAAAGCTGATCCGATGGTACAGCTATATCACACAGGTAGTTCGTATGTTTGATGAAGATATGCATAAGGAATACCTGTTTCTGAGTTACCTGATTGGACTGCTTCCAGAAGAAAAAGAAGAGCCAGTCGATCTGGATGGAAAATTGAAACTGGAATATTATAAGCTGCAGAAAACATTTGAAGGTGCGATAACACTGGATAAAATTGATGGTCAGTATGTTTCGTCCAAGAAGCAAGGAGTACAGGGGAACAGACAGAAAAGTACATTGGATGAAATATTGGACAAGATTAATGAAAAGTATAAAGGACAATTTTCAGAAGGTGATCGGGTAATGCTGGGTGCTTTACATGATAAATTGATTGAAGATGATAAACTGGCAAGCTCGGCTCGCACTTCTGATCCAAGAATATTCACGGAAAGTATTTTTCCATCAGCGTTTGGAAATGCAGCAATGGAAAGCTATATGGAGGCCCAGGACAGTTATGGATCACTGTTTGAGGACAAAAGCAAGTACGATGCTGTAATGAGTGCGTTAGCAGGGGTGATTTATAGGGAAATGCGGTCAAAAAAGACTGTGGATTACCGGAAAGTTGAACGAGATGAGCAGGTTCAAATGGTGGCGGAAGAACCGGTTAAATATGGGAAATAAAAAAGAAACTATGATGGTATGAAAAGGCAAGGGAGGGTTTTTATGTGGCTAGATAATGCGTCAGATATTGATATTTTATTTTATGAGCCGTATGCAAGAATAATTGCCGATATTGCAAAAAATGAACAATATAATCCATTGACAGTTGGTGTGTTTGGATTATGGGGTGCAGGAAAATCAACCTTATTGAAGTTAATAGGTGAAAAACTTAAGAGTCAGGATGGAATTATTTGTGTAACTATTAATGCATGGATGTTTGAATCATATGACGATGCTAAAACTGCAATTATGGAGGCTTTATTACAGGAACTTAAAGAGGAAGTTCCTGTAGAAGAAACTAAAAAGAAATTGGGCAAATTAATAAAAAGAGTTGACTGGTTTAAGTTAGGAACAAAAGCAATATCCACGCTTGCACCTGTAGTTGCAAGCGTGGCAACAGGAAATCCATTGCCTATGTTGTTAAATGTAACGGGAAGTGCTGAAGAAATTGGAAATACAGTCAAAAATGCAGCAAATTCCATACAGTCATTAAAAGATGAATATTGGAAAGAGGAAGATGCATCAAATGATGAAAGCACGATAAACAATATCAGGAAATTTAGAGAGGAATTTTCTGATGCATTGAAAAGTGACGATATTAAAAATGTAGTTGTAATGATAGATGATTTAGACAGATGTCGTCCAGAACGAATAATTGAAATATTGGAAGTAATTAAACTATTCTTGTCCGTTGACAGGACAACTTTTATTATTGCTGCAGATGAAAATGTTATAAAGTACTCTATCCGTGAAAAGTATCCACCAATGAATGGATTTGATGTAGAACTGGACAAAGAATACATTGAAAAAATTATTCAATTGCCAATATATATCCCGGAGTTATCGGCAAAGGATATACAAAATTATCTATTATTATTGGTCACACAAAGCTATTTGGAACAAGAGAGTTTTAAGCATCTAATAGATAAGATATTCGAAGAAAAAAGAACAATTTCTGGGGATGTAATTACGCTAGAAGAAATTAATAAGTCGATTGGTGAGTTAGGATTGAATTGGCAGGATGGAGGACAAACAGCTTTTAATGAGACGGCGAAAATTATTGATGAAATAAGAGAAATTGTTGCATCTACATTGAAAGGCAATCCACGCCAGGCAAAACGCTTTTTGAACACATTTATTACCAAACGCCAGTTGGCAAAAATTTATTATGGTGATGAAATTGATATTTCCATTTTAGCCAAATTATTAGTGTTGCAAAAGTTGGATAATGACTTGTTTATACAATTGAATGAATGGAATAAAGAATTTGATACTGAAAATAAAGAATTTAAGGAAATTCGAACAAAAGTGATGGAGGGAAATGTTGATGCTCAGAATCCGTGGAACACATCACAAATAAAAAAGTGGCTAGAATGCAAACCTGTTGAATTAGAAAAATATCGATTGGAAAAATATTTTTATTTGACAAGAGAAAATTTGAAAAGATCTAGTATTGACGAGTCTGGATTCAGTAAAAATACGAAAGAAATTTTGGAAAGAATTGGACGAGCTAAATCTGGTCAAATGGTGGCTATTATAAAAGATATGGAAAAGTTGAGAGCAGAAGAAATTGCGGATACATTTAAGGTTGTTGTATCAAAAATCGAAAAAGGTGAAATGAAATTTTTTGTTGTAAGAGATTTGTTTTTGAATTTTGATGCATATAAAGGAAAAATAGTGGATGCAATTGGAAAATCAACAGTTCCAATTAAAGCAGGTGATATGGCTGCATTAAGAACAATGTATAATAGTGATACGGGAAATATGAATACTGTATTAGAAACCATGGTAAAAAGAGGAACGTTAACAGACGAGCAGATTACAGAAATAAAAGAGCAGAGGAAAAGCTAATATGGGTACATCAAAAGGATATATAGCACCAACAACATCGCATTGGTCAACCGCAAAAAGAGCAGTGACGGCCTTTATAAATAATAGAGACTTTGATTCTAAAGCGAAAGCTGCTAGTAAATATGCTACAGCAATGAAAACAGATATGTCGACAGGTGGTAGTTTTCAATCGGCAGCTGCAAGAACTTTAGGCTTTGCACAAAAAGTTGCGTCTGGTGGGCTGGACAATGCTTTGCGTGAATATAATAGAGAGGATCTTATAGGGAAGCCGTCGGAAGTTGTTTGGACAGAATTACTGCATGAATTCACAAATTCTGGAGCATCTGTAGAAGATAATATGGCAGCAGACGCATTGTCACAGGCTATGGATAATTTGGAAATAGAAGATATTGCGGATATAGGGAATGTTTCAGTTGATATATTACTGAAGGAAATGTTGAAAGAATACATAAAAGAAAATTTTGATTTTAGATATGAAGAAAAAATATCCAAAGGGAAAACACCTGCACAAACATCTGCAATTTTAAATGATATGCATGAATATATAGAAAATAGTATTGACGGTGATTTGAACTTGGATAATTTGAAATCGGTTGATTTTTCTAACATGGGAACATCACAAATCGTGGAGGATGCATTAAGAGATGCCTTGTCTGTATTTGAAAAGTATTATGGGGAGGAGTAGAAATGCGGTTTTGGGTTGATAAGGAACAAGAGAAAAAGCCAGATGGCGAATGGAAAGATGCATATGTTTTTTCGATTAATCGAAAACAATATAGTACGATATTTACAAATATAACGAATAGCTGGTACCGGATGGACCAAATGCAGATTCCTGCAATATATGAGGATTTATTTATAATAGGTTTGAGTATTTTTGCTTTAGACAAAAGAGTATCCAGAAGAAGGTTTAAAAATTGTTGGACTAGAGATATAAATGTATCAATTCCGGTATTGGAATATGATAAATGGAAGGATACGGGCTTACAATGGGAAAAAATGCTTGGATTTTTAACGGGAGATCATTGGCATATTGTATTTAGAAAAAGCGAAGTAATATATAGCTATAGAGAGCATGCAAATAGGATTCATTTGAATGTTCAGGATTGTGATTGTGTATGTTTGTTTTCAGGAGGATTGGATTCTTTTTGTGGTGCAATTAGACTATTAGAAGAAGGGGGATCTCCTTGCCTGGTTGGACATAATGAATATCCTAAACTTGCAAAAAGACAGAATTTATTTGTCAGGACTTTTCAGGATCTTTATCCAGAACAATCTGTTAAATTTATTAGTTTTACAGCAAATTCCAGAGCTCCTATAAGTGAAAAAGAAGGAATATTAAAGGGGAGCGAAAATACTTCTCGTGGCAGGTCATTACTGTTTTTATGTGCAGCACTTAGCGTGGCTGGTATTTTAGGAGAAAATGTACCGGTTTATATTCCGGAAAATGGATTCATCGGACTCAATATTCCACTAACGGGAGGAAGAAAAGGGACTTGCAGTACAAGAACTACTCACCCATATTTTTTAAGACAATTTAATGGTATCTTAGAACAGGTAGGAATAAAGAATACTATTACTAATTTTTTTGCGTACAATACAAAGAGAGAGATTGTAGGACAAGTTAAAGATACAGATGCATTTAAAAGCTGTTATGCAGATACAATTTCATGCTCACATCCTTGTTTAGCAAGATATAATAAAAAGGGCTCTAAAGAATATCCTGTAAACTGCGGATACTGTTATCCGTGTTTGATACGCAAAAGTTCACTTTTGGACATAGATGAGATAAAAAAATATTCTTATCAGGGAGAAGCTTATGATTTTTTGATAGAATATGAAGAAAGTGAGAAGAGTGCAGATTTAAGAGCGGTGCTTGGAAGTATCTATCGTTGTAAACATTCTTCGGATAAAGAATTAAAAAGATATATTAGATGCGTAGGAGAATTAACAGAAGAGGAAGTTGAAAAATTTTTATCATTATACAAGAAAAGTATAGAGGATTTAGTACAACTTTTTTCCGCAGATCAGAGAATGAAGGAGTATCTGGGATTATGATTCAACACCTTATTGATACACACTTTCATCTGGATTATTACAAAGAGCATCAGAAAATATATGACGGAATAAATGAAAGAAAACAATATACATTGTGCATGACGAATTCGCCTGGAGTATATATATCCTGTAAACGCATATATCCGGAAACAAAATATTTGAAATTTGCACTTGGATTCCATCCACAGGATGTATCACTGAAAGATGCGGATTTTTATGATTTTATGCAATTGGTAAATACAACTAATTATGTAGGAGAAATAGGACTTGATTTTTCAAGACAAAGTTATATTTCGCGTAATAAACAATGTATGTATTTTGAGCAAATTGTAAGAGTGTGTGCAGAAAAGGATAAATTAATGTCTGTGCATCTTAGAAGAGCGGAGGAAGAAGCAATATCTATTTTGAAAAAATATCGTCCTCGTAGGTGCATTATTCATTGGTTTAATGGAAACGGAGAGCAATTGCAACAATTAGTGGATATAGGATGTTATTTTTCACTTAATTCTAACATGGTAACAAATGAAAAGAATAAAGAAAAATTGTATTTGATACCAAAAACAAGAGTATTAATTGAAAGTGATGGACCGTTTACAAAAATTGATGGAAAAAAGTACACATTTAACAACTTAATAAAAATATACGAGTTAGTTGCACGATATTATAATGAACCAGACATTATTAAGATGGTTTATGCTAATTTTCGAGATATTCTTTCAAAATAGTGTTAATTGCAAAGTTAGAGGGTGATTTTATGGCAATACGATCAGTAGAATATCTGCAAAGCCTTGTCCGGGAACTTGCAAAACTTCCGGATGAGACTGAGTGGGTAGAATTTAAATGTAATAATAAACAGCCACAGATGATTGGTGAATATATTTCTGCTTTGAGCAATTCAGCAGCATTATGCGAACGACCAAAAGCATATCTTGTTTGGGGTGTGGATGATGCAACGCACAAAATTGTAGGCACTGAATTTCAGTATCGCAAAATGAAAAAGGGAAATGAGGAATTGGAAGCATGGCTTTCCAGGATGCTTTCACCAAGAATTAATTTCCGATTTTTTGAGGTTCCGATGGATGAAGGAATGGTTGTGCTGATGGAGATTCCTTGTGCAGAAAAACAGCCGGTACAGTTCGCTGGTGGGGAATATATAAGAATTGGAACAAATAAAAAGAACTTAAAAGAGTATCCGGATAAAGAAAGAGAATTGTGGAGAACATTTGATTCCACACCATATGAATTGCGAATTGCGATGGGAAATCTGAATGAGGATGAAATGGTGTCATTACTGGATTATTCTAAATATTATGACAAACTTGAAATGCCGATTCCGAGAAATCGAGATAAGGTACTAGAAGACCTGCAACATGAAAAATTTATTATGAAAAATGACGCTGGGACATGGGATATCACGAATATGGGTGCTTTGATGATTGCAAAAGATTTGAAAAAATTCGAATCTTTGCATAGGAGATCGGTTCGAGTTATTTGGTACAAGGAAAATTCCAGATTGGATGCTATAAGAGAAAAGGAATTTTGTGCAGGTTATGCATTTTCACATGAAGAAATCGTGCAGTATATTATGACAATTATTCCGCAAGAAGAAGTCATTGTGGAAGCTACGAGAAAATCTGTTGTCAGTTTTCCAGAAATCGCTATCCGTGAGTTGCTGGCAAATGCTATGATACATCAGGATCTTCAGCAAAGGGGAACGAATCCAATGGTGGAGGTGTTTAAAAATCGAATCGAGTTTTCAAATGCCGGAGCACCATTGGTGGCAATCGAAAGAATTGTAGATTCGGTGCCAGTATCCAGAAATGAAAACATTGCCGGATTTATGCACAAATGTGGTATTTGTGAGGAGCGTGGCAGTGGTTATGATAAGATTGTTGAAGCAACCGGT
>ERZ779645.356-NODE-356-length-27674-cov-2.458634_pt1 | contig 27674 bp, 23 predicted proteins | sample MGYA00511103_ERZ779645 | MGnify/ENA primary metagenome ERZ779645 (study PRJEB29588, sample SAMEA2158521) | human gut metagenome | biome: human gut; feature: human-associated habitat; material: faeces | place: Denmark | collected 2008/2010 ...
CACTGGTGAAGAAGATGCATTTTATAAGATGTGTATGGTATTGCCAGAGGTAATTAATTCTGTCGTAAATGAAGAAGGCAGTGTCGAAGTGCCTCATGATACGGTTATCGATGAGTTGAGAAAAGTAGCATCATTGTATGGTGATGAAAATGGCGAGCTATCTATGGCAATGGCTGTATATATGCTTGGATTTAATACGTATATGGGATTTGATGACAAAATCCGTGGAGAATTAGGAGTAGATAAAGACGGAATGTTGAAACGAATTTATGAGTATGCTAAGAGATTGCATATATAAAAGCATATTCAGGAGGTGAAAGATGGAGAAGGTAATGAGTAAAAAAATTATTATGAACTATGAAGTGGTGGAACTATTACATAGATCTTCTTCGTGGGGAAATGTTGTATTTAAAGTCAAACCGAAAAATAAAGAGAAGCTGTATGTGCTTAAATGTTTTCCAAAAATTGAAAATGGTTTACAGAAACTTATTTTTAAAAGAGAAATTGAAGCGTTACGAACCTTGAATGCTTGTGAAGGAATAGTAAAATTAAGAGATAGTAGTACGGAATTATATCCTTTTGGGAAGGAATGCTATGTTGGTATTCTTATGGATTATGTTCCTGGTGAAACATTAGATCATATAAGTTGGAATGAATATACGCAACTAAAAAAGTATGAAATATGTCTTCAAATTTTAAGAGCAGTAAATAATGCTCATTCAAATAATGTGATACATAGAGATTTGAAACCTTCAAATATAATTTATGATAAATGTGCAGATAAGGTCACGTTAATTGATTTTGGAACAAGTAAAATAAAAACAGTTATGGATTCTGAAACTACTATGCCGTTATATTCGGAAGGCTATTCTGCACCAGAACTTATATTGGGTAAAAACGTCACAGAAAAGTGCGATTACTATTCAATAGGAATAATAATGAGTGAAATTTTATTATCAAAAAAAAATGAGGGTGATATTAATAGTAGTATTGAGGAATGGACTGGAAGAAAAGAGATAAAAGATATTTTATTATCATTAGTCCAAGAAAAACCTGTAAATAGACCAGATTCATTGGAAAATGTAATTGTGATTTTGGAACAATTAATAGGAAGTCTTAATACGTCAAGTTGTAGCTATAGTATTGCAATTGATTCTAGAAAGTTGGTGCAATTAAAAAGAAATTCTATTATTGAAGAAAGTATGACAATGGTACAGTTTACTAATTCGTTTCTTAAAAATGAATTTGAACAATGTTATGGTTATTATGATATAAAAGAACAGCAGTATGTAATTACTGGTGAAAAAATGATTTTGAGGTGTGGATATGATGAAAATGATCAGAAAATGTATGTGATATACGTTGGAAAAATTACTGCTGATAAAAGAAATATAAATATTAAAAGAAGCTTTAGAATTATTGGACGAATGTCATTTGTATTAAATAGCATAGATTATGGCTATGATCCACAAGATAATCAAAAATTGGTTGTTATGTTTAAAAATCATCAAGATGATAATAAACAATATCAATTGCAAGAAGAAAAGTTTGAAAATTTATTTGGTGGTTGGGAAACAGGCCTTACAGAGGCCATTGAAACAGAAAAAGGAAAATCTGCAATCATAAAATATGATGATTATGAGATTAATGGTGGTCAACTTATTTTAAATCTGATTGATTGCGAGAAAAAATCAATTGATGAATTGATGTCATCAACTAGATTTATTGTAGAAAGTCAAGGCTCAAAAGGAGTTATTTATACAGATGTGGGAAATTTTGAAGAGGTTATATGTGATGATGATTCGGTGAAAATTATCTTATCGCTAACAAAAGGGAGATTAAAACCTACAGTAAGACAACTGTTGAATAAACACACACCATTACTTGAAAATTTTCGAGCTAAAACTATGGCGTATAAACGACAATTTAGAGCAATTTTTGATTTGAAAAAAGACGAATATTCTGCAAGAAGTTTAAAAGACATTATTTTATGCTTGGATGAACCAGAGGAAATAAAGACAATCTCACAACCTGATTTTATTTCAAAAGTACTAAATCAATCACAGAAACAAGCTGTGATGAAGGCTCTAAATACGGAAAATATTTGCTTAATCCAAGGACCGCCAGGGACAGGCAAGACATCTGTTATAAAGGAAATAGTTGGACAAATTATAAAAAAGAATGTGAAGATGACAGACAGTCCTAAAATACTTATTGTCTCGCAGTCGCATACGGCAGTTGATAATATTTTAGAAGGATTGGGGAAAGTTATTGATAATTTATTGGAGATAATAAGAATTGGTGCGGAAAAGAATATTTCTGAAGAAATTGCGACAAAATATACAATTGCTGCACATAGAGAGCAATTGGTTTTGGAAATTAAAAATAACGTTGAGCAATATATAAAGCAGAAAAAAGATTTAATGAATACTATAACGGATAAAGATGAGACAAAAAAATGGGAAAAAATTAAGAAAATTCAAGAAGATTGGATAGATAGATTGGTAGATCAAAATAGTTTGGATTATCAAATGATACGAAGCGCAGTAGTTATTGCAGGAACATGCGTTGGTTTTTTGTCTAATGAAGTAATAAAAGATATGTCATTTGATTATGTGATTATTGATGAGGCCGCTAAGGCAACAACGCCGGAACTGCTGGTATCGATTATTAAAGCAAAAAAGATTATATTGGTAGGCGATCAAAATCAGTTACCAGCATATGCAGATGCAGAAGTATCACCAACATTAGCTAAGCTTACTAAAAATCCAAATTATAGATTGTTTGATATTTTATACAATTCGTTGCCTGATACACATAAACAAATTTTGACTACTCAGTATAGAATGATTGAAAATATAGGAAATTTGATAAGTAAAGTGTTTTATAACGGAATTATTGATACTGGCTGTAATGACGATGAAAAACAACACGGATTGAGTAGGTATGCTGGAAAATCAATAGTTTGGTTTGATACTTCTTTAAATAAGAATAAATCACAGAAAAGAACAAAAGGTGGTTCATATATAAACGAAGAGGAAAAAAGAATTATTCTAGAAATATTAGATGATTTAAAAGCAACTAGAGAGTTGAAAGGGTTAGATATTGGAATTATTACAGGGTATAGTGGTCAGAAAGAATTATTGAGAAAATCTATTAAGGCTACCGGTCTTGACAAAATTGCATCGAAAATTGATATCAATACTTTAGATGCATTTCAGGGAAGAGAAAATGATATTATAATTTATAGCACTGTAAGGACAAGAGATTCTATTGGGTTTCAAAAAGAGAAGGAACGAGTTAATGTAGCTTTTTCTAGAGCAAAAAAGTTATTAATTGTGTGTGGAGACAAAGATTTCTTTTATAATTTTGACGATCAGGATAATAAATTTGTAGAAATAATAGATTATATTTCTGAAAGCAAAGAATGTGAAATTATACAATGCGATGGAGGAAAGTTGTTTGAAAGAGAATCTAATTCATAAATGGGTAACAAACATTGTTAGGCAAAATGATGGATATGAATATTTATTTGATGATGAAGTATATTTACCAGTCTATAAGTATGCATTAAAAATTACAAAAAGAAAAACGGTAAAGCTAAATTTGGTAGAGGAAAAAGTATTGCAAATTGTTTCTACAGGAGTTTATCAAGTGGACGAGATTGCAAAAATTTTAGGAATTACAAGATCGTTATTGGATGTTACGCTTGCTGATTTGCATGTAAAAGATTTAATATCTGTATCCTCTGATATTTGCTCATTATTAAAAAAAGGTGAGCAAGCTATAAGCAATTTGGAAAGCATAGAGAAACAGCAAGATATTATGAAAGATATATATATGGATTCTTTTAAGGGAATCATATTAGATGATATTACTAGATATCAAGTTGTTGATAAATGGATAATTGATGATAATAAACTGGAATCACTTATTCCGGCCGAAGATATGAAGACTATAGTCAGTAGGTTTGAGGATATTCAAGAAATTTTTCAAAACGAATATTCAGCATCGCGGATTGTTGATGGGATAAAAACTGAAACACAGGAACTTTTAACAATAGATGGAATTGAAAGTGTATATGTAGTATTTATAAAGATTTCATTGCAGGTTTTTGTAAGTTCAAATGGTTGGGATATAGACATTGTAGCGGCAAAAAAGAAATACAATGAGCTATTATTAGAATATAAAGATGAAATTATTAGGCAAATAAACAACAAGAAGGTATTACGAACCCATTTAAAAAAGAAAATGATACGGGAGTCATATAATGAGGAATGTCCAAAGGAAATTGAAGGCTTAATGGAGGCGATGAGGGCTGCTGATTATAGAAGAAAAAAAGAACAAAAAGAAATAGACAAACTTCAAGTGAAAATATTTTCATCACGGAAATTGTTAAATGGAGAGGTGAAAGTTTTATTGGATTATCTTGCCAAGAATGCACAACAAGTCGAGTTAAGTGTAGATAATGTTGATGATTGGGCATATGATGAAAATTTTGTGGGAAAACTATCACATTATGTTGGAAATGCAACTTTAAAAATCAAATATCGAACTAGCAATGATATTGGAAAGGCAATTGAAAGGATAAAAAGAGGGCATAAAGTTGCTGAATACAAAAAATGTAATCATGGGTATTTTCTATGTTGGAAATATGATGATAATTATGAGGTTTATGGAATTCCTGTTGAGCGGACGGTTATAAAGAGTGATACAACATGTATAATGATGAAATACTATTTACGAAATTTGAAAATTAAATAATGTGTGATAATACCATTATAATAAAATTTTGGAAAGTCCAGATTTTCAATATAAATTATATGAAAAACCATCATTTGCTCGTGGTACTGCAATATACTAGCCTAATATCGTGAAGAGGAACATACAGTATGCTTTGAACGTGTTGCTATAGTCTTTTACTAAAACAATCTTCAACCAACTAACCAATCAAATATGAAGTGACATTTCCTTATATTAATGCTATACTAATCTAAATATGTAAATTACAATTTAATCTAATGGTAAATTTAAAATCGTAACTATTCAGAACCGCAGAGAACAAAAAAGCGGGTGAGACCTATAGTTACTATCAAATTTAAACTTGGATAAAACGCAGGAGGCACACAATGGTTAAACACATTATTTTATGGACACTCAAGGATGAGTACACAGAGGCACAGAAGAAGGAAATACGTGCCGGCATAAAGGAAGGCTTAGAGGGACTTAAGGGACAGATTCCGGGCATGCTTGATATTTCAGTGCGTACAGATTATCTTCCGACTTCCACTGTAGATGTGATGCTTGATACTACATTTGAAGATGCTGATGCACTTGCAGCATACGCAAAGAATCCTAAGCATGTTGCAGTGGCAGATACCAAGGTGAGACCGTTTACTGCAAATAGGGCATGTATGGATTTCGAGGTGTAATAAGCGGGAATTAGTGTATTTGACTATAAATCGTTTCTAAAATCAGGCGATATGTCAAAAATGACGAATATTGTCAAATTATCATTGAAATCCAAGACTATCACAGATGAGGTTAATGGAATCGCAGAGACACTTGAGACACAGACAGATGCTATCAAGCAGATTAATAATGGCGTAGAATTGAATATAATTATTGATGGTCACAATCAGCAGTGATTTGACGGTAACCGGATGTTACTGTTAAGGCTGAGGTGTGAAACAGCAATATTAATATCCCCACGTTTATTTCCATGTATATGGCGAAAAACGTGGGGATATGTTATTATATGAGTATGACATTGAAAGATAGAATACCAAAAGAATTTTATAGCTTATTCCGCACGAAAAATATGGATGCATACATGCAGATAGTTGTTGCGTTATATGAGGAGAATAACGAGGTCTATGCATCACTGGGACTGACACGTGAGGAGTGTCAGATAATAATAGCGGATACCATATCAAAAACAGGCATTGTATGGCAGACTGATTATAATGAAGATGAGAGTGATAAAGATAGTGGCAGCATGGATAATCATGATGATTATAATCCTGATTCCGAAATTGATGTTATATATGACCAGGCCAGTTTCGCATACACCCTGACACCATCAGCTATATTGGGTAGGCTTATAAACTGGGGCTGGATCAGGAGTGATTTTGATGAAAAGCTCAACACATATGTGATTGCATTTCCTCAGTACAGCCAGATGTATGCTGAGCTATTTAAAAAGCTGCTTGTGGATGATGATAGCAGGGAGCGCGAGAGCATTCTGGCTGTTTACAGTGCGCTTTTTACATATTTTTCAGATCCGGAAAAAAATAATGATATTCTGAAAAATGCGTTGTATACGTCAAAAAATCTTGGTCAGCTTTTATCAAATATGCAGGATGGTATGAGGGCATATTTTGATGAGCTGTCACGTATGAAGGATTTTATAGGTATACAGAAGGTACTGATTAAGGAAATTAATAACAGTGATAGCAGACGTTATGCCATCCTTACAACCACGGATAGCTTTTATCGTTACAAGGAGGCTGTAAAGGAGCTTATAAGCAAAATCCTTAATCAGAACGATGACAGAAGGGCTGAGCTTGAGGGAATTCTTTCGCAGACTACACCCGGTACGTTTGAGAGAAAACGCTATGAGTACAGCGTGGAGTACTGTGATAAGGCAAGTGAGCTTGTTTATAAGGTGGAGCATGAGTTTGACCTGATTGAGAGAAAGTACAACAAGCTTATTGAGCAGAAGACGATTTTTGCAAAGAGGGCGCTTGCAAGGATACACTATATCCTGCAGGAAGGCGCAGATGACGAGGATAATATAGTAAAGCTCATTAACCTGATAGATAAGAGTGATAAAACAGATGAGATACTTGGGGCTCTTCGAAACAGAATGAAGTTCACCAGACAGTTTTACAATGTAACGGACGACAGTTTTCCGGGAAGAAGAGAGAGAGGAAGAAGTGAGTTTGTTCCGTTTGTTATTGACGATGCTTCGGCAGGCGAAGATGATATGGCAGATTTTGTGCCAAAGCCATTGTATACCAAAAAGGAGCTTCAAAGCTTCAGAGATAAAAATATGCGTGATGGCATGTTTGTGACAGATGAACAGACTGTAGAATCCATGGAGGATCTGGAAAAGCTTCTGTTTTTATGGCAGGAGGAGACCAATGAGCGCATGGGTGAGGATACGGTGAGTCTGGATGGAGAGATAACAAAGAGTGATGGTGTAAGCTACTCAAGGCTTGTAATATCCAAATCGGACTCTAAACGAGAGGCATAGAAAAGAGAGCAATGTATGTTTGAATATATGGAGAATGTTTCGCCAAATGAGGCAGAAAATATTAGAAAAACTATTCAGGATCTGTTGAGGCAGACCTGTATTTTGCAAATGAAGTGTGACCCCGTTACATTGATTCAAAGAGACAATCCAAGGTATCAGGTGTGTCTTAGAAACAGGGAGTTTATCTCTGATTATCTGGCTGTGCTTGACTGTGAGCTGGTTCATGACCAGCAGGAACATCTTTTCAGGATAACGGGTGATGGTGTCATGCTCGAGAAGTTGACTCTTCTTACTGCAAGGATTGTCATTATAATGAAGATGATATACAGGGATAAAATCATGGGCGAAGGGCTTAATGCGACAACAACGAATCTGGCGGAGATTCGTGAGTATGGCAGAAATACCAATCTGATTACCAGAAAGCTCAATAATCAGGAATGGTCAGACGCTCTTTTGCTTATGAAAACACATCAGATGATTGAACTGCCGGGGGCTATTGCAAACCTGGAGGACAACACACCAATCTATATTTATGGCACAGTAAATATATTCTGCTCAGCCATGGATATAAATGAGCTTGTGCGCATGTACAGTGATGAGGTGGAGCTGATTAAGTATGATAACGAGTCGGCTGCAACACTTGAAGCTGCCGGATTGAATACAGAAGGCAGTTCTGTAAACCATACCCATGAATTTGCCAAGAACAGTGAAATGGAGGAGTTACCAATTGAGTCAGTCTAAGAAGATATTTACCAGAATGTGTCTAAACAACTGGGGCGGAATAAATCACAAGGTTTTGCATTTTAATGAGTATGTCAATTTGTTCAGTGGTAAGAGTGGCTCGGGAAAATCAACCGTCATGGATGCGATTCAGGTAATCCTCTACGGCAGCTTCAGCCCCACGTTTTTGAACAAGGCTGCAGATGATGCAAAAAACAGGAGAAGTGTTCTGAGCTATTTGAGGGGTGAGCAGAAGGATGGCTCCGCAAATCGTGGCGACTGTGATTTTTGTTCGGTCATAGCGCTTGAGATAGAGGATACAGGCAGTCATACATTTACATGTATAGGAATAGCATTTGAGGTACGAAAAAACGATTCTGAGATTAAGAGATTTGTGTACTTCAGTCATTCGGGCAGGATGCCGGAGCCTTCATATGTGACAGCGGACGGCTTTTGCTATTCAAATAATGATATTAAAAAGCTTGTAAATACTCGCTCACAGTCAGCTGACAGACGCGCCAGAGGGGATGTAAACCGTATTTACGCATCGAAGGAGGCATACCTTGGCACATTATATGATGTGATTTTGGGATATATTGATCCGAATCGTTTTATCACAATGGAAAAAAGTGCTATTGCACTCAGAATGACAAATGGAACAGGCCAGTTTATACGTGATTATATGTTTCCGAAGAGTGACTCGGGCACGATAGAGACTATCAGTGAGCAGCTCGATGCATACAGACAAATCAGGGAAAAGATAGAGGATATGCGCAAGCGTATTGAGCTTCTTAAGGAAATAAAGGAGTCGGGACAGGAACTGGTAAATATCCAAAGCGATATTGTCATGGCAGAGACAATGATCAGGTGCATAGATATCGAGGATATGCGTGCAAAGATTCAGGCAGCTGAGGATGATAAAAAGCGTATCGAAGAAGAACAGGACAGGCTTTCAGAAAAGGCAGATGATATAGCCGGGCAGCAGGCGGATCTGCAGCAGGAGTATATTCAGGTATGTGCGGATTTGAAATCGAGCGATTTAGGAAGCAAAAAGGATCAGTTTAGGGAGCTTGAGAAGAGAAGTCTCATGCTTACCGACAACAGCCGTCAGTGGATTAAAATCACAAACGGACTAAAGGCCTGGGATGAGGATGAGGTCATCACAGATTATGTGAGCAATGCAGTTTTAAACCTCATTGAAGAGATTGTGGATGGCGATGTCACAGAGGCAAAATGTCAGGAGCTTCATCTAAAGCTTGAGTCTATAAAGAAGGATATCGAGGATGAGCTCGAGGACAATACTTCGCAGAAAAATGAGATAACAAAAGAGCTTAAAGAGAAAAAACGTCTGGTCGATGATATGAAGAACAACCGCAAGTCGTACAGTGAGAGCCTGCGTTCGGCAAGAGCTGCGCTGCAGAGAGCCTTAGGTGATAGATTTGGCGAGCCTGTGAAGGTACAGGTATTTGCGGATATGTTTGACGTACAGGACGAGGAATGGAAGAATGCCATAGAAGGACGTATGGGCAGGCTCAAGTTCTCACTTATCACAGAGCCGCGTTATGCGCATACTGCTGCTGTTATTTTCAGGGACATGAAGCAGTTTGAGGATGTTGACCTCATCAATTCCAAGGCTATCATGGACAGCGAACCAAAGGCCATGGATGGTTCGCTTTATGAGGCAGTGGATACAAAGGAAAAGTATGTAGATGTCTGTCTGAAAAGATATCTGGGACATATTATAAAGTGCAGGAGTGTTGACGAGCTTGAGCAGGTACGAGATGGAGTTACACCGGACTGCTACTCATACAGCAACTTTATTTTCAGACATCTGAAGAAGCGCGATTATACTACAAATGCCTGCATCGGAGGCAGGGTATCCAAGGCAAGACTTGCCGAGTATGAGGCAGATGTGGAGAGGCTTGAGAAGGACCAGATACAGCTTATGGGTATTATTTCAAGTCTCAAGGCACAGAGAGATTTTGAGTGCTTAAAGGGGGAACCGGAGTATTTTGTGGGCCTTTCTGAGGCGTCAGATGAGCTTAAAGCAGTTAATTCGCAGAAAAATGAGCTCGAAGAGATTATTAGGACGATGGAGAATGGGCAGTACAAGGAGCTAAAGGAGAAAAAGAGGCTTCTTGAGAAAAACATCGATGCACTTAAGAGTGCTTTTTCACTGAATCAGCAGCAGATAAATGAGAAGATAAGCCAGCATGAGAAAATCATAGGTGCAAACGAACAGCGAAGAGCACAGCTGGATGATATGTTACAGGGCTATGTTGCCGGAGAGGAGCTTGAGAAGCAGGTGCAGGATATGCTGCAGCATAGCTCGGGAGCATCGGTCAAGAGCAAACAGCGTGAGAGGCTTATTGAGCTGCAAGGCGCAGACGGAAATGGTGGCAGGCAGCAGTCGTGTGTGGAGACGTTGCAGACTGCCCGCTACAGGTATATAAAGGAGTTTCCGTCAGGTCAGTTCAGCGGAGCCGAGAAGTCAAATAAGGCATATGAGGAGCTGCTGGAGAAGTACGAGAAGGATTATGAGCCGGAATATGAGAGTGAGTTTGAGGAGCAGTGCAAGGTGATTTACAAAAGTCTCAGAGAGAATGTCATCGGTACAATCCACGGTGATATCAAGGCTGCAAAGCGCCATGCCTATGAGATAAACAGGCTTCTTAGAGAGACTAATTTCTCAGACAGTACCTATCAGATTAAGATAGAGCCGGCAAAGAACGAAAACGGTCAGTTCTATGATATGCTTATGGCGGAAGAACTGGACAGTAAAAATCCGGATAATGGCGGAATAGCTGGACAGATAAGCTTTGGTGAGGATGATTTTTATAAGAAATATGAGCAGAAAATTAAACTTTTGACAGACAAGTTCATGCCACCAAGGGATGAGGATGAGCATCTGCGAATGCAGAAGCGCAAGGAAATGGAGCAGTATGCGGATTACCGCAATTATCTGTCCTTTTCCATGTATGAGCAGGTAACGGACGAAAACGGTCGTGTCATCAGGGAAAACTTTGTAGATGACATGGCAGGACGTGATTCGGGCGGCGAGGGACAGAACCCTAAGTATGTTGCGCTTCTTGCGGGCTTTGCGATGCTTTATATGCAGCAGAGAAATCGTGATTCAAAGATTAAGCTGGTGCTTTTGGATGAGGCATTTTCCAAGATGGATCAGGAGCGAAGTGCGGTATGTCTCAAGTATGCAAGGAAGATGGATTTGCAGCTGATTGTCTGTGTACCGGATGAACGTCTGCAGTCGCTTATCCGAAATGTGGACTGTGTCTATGGCTTCAGGCGGCATAATAATCAGATTTCTATGATGCATATAGACAAGGGCGATTATCTGAAATTGATGGAGGGATAGATATGGCATATTATATAGCAGAAGGTGCCGTTGTTAAGGGTCAGGTGACAATGGCTGACGGAGCAAGCGTATGGTATAATGCAACTGTAAGAGGCGATTCAGAACCGATAGAAATAGGCAGAAATTCGAATATACAGGACAATGCAGTGGTACATGTGGACTTAAGCCACAGTGTCAGAATCGGTGACAATGTGACAATAGGACACAGCGCAATTGTTCACGGGTGTACTATAGGTGATAATACACTCATCGGCATGGGAGCTATCGTATTAAATGGAGCAAGGATTGGTAAAAACTGCATAATAGGTGCGGGCGCCCTTGTCACCCAGGGCACCGATATTCCTGACGGAAGTCTCGCATTTGGTTCTCCGGCAAAGGTGGTCAGGGCACTGACCGCTGAGGAGATAGAGGAGAATCATCGCAATGCCATGCATTATGTGGAGATTGCGAGGGAGTCGCTGATTTAATATTGGACGGATTATTTACATAAACTTTGCAAATGGGTGGTAGCGGTTTTTACATAAAAAAAATAAAATCGTAGTCTGAGGCATACAAAACAGGGAAGGTATAATTTATGAAATCAAAAGAAGACAATACACAAAAGAAAACCAAAAAGCTCTCATCAAAGGAGCTCTCATGGGTATTATATGATGTGGGAAATTCCGCATACACACTGCTTGCGTGTGCGCTCATACCGATATGGTACAAAAGCCTTGCTGTTGGAGATGGTGCAGGGCGGATTTCATCTGACAGGGCAACCGCGTATTATGCGGTGGCAATAGCTGTGATGACAGTTGTATCAGCACTTATCGGGCCTGTCTGTGGCGCGATAGCAGACCATATGCGCATCAAAAAGGCTATTTTTTCAACGACCGTAGTTGTAGGAGTGTCGGCATGTATACTTAACGGTTTTACTCCTACATGGGTGCTGTTTCTTGTTATATATGTGCTAACAAAGATATTTTACAATGCATCGCTGGTGTTTTATGACTCAATGCTTGTCGATGTGACGACAAAGGATAAAATGGACGAGGTGTCTTCCTACGGCTATGCCTGGGGATATCTGGGCTCGTGTGTGCCGTTTCTTGTTTCGCTTGCAGCGTACATCTGTGGACCGGATATGCTTGGATACATATCAAACCGCCTATCGATGATAATAGGCTTTGCGGTTACAGGAATTTGGTGGTTTGTGGTTACAATTCCATTGTTTAAGAGCTATAAACAGGTGAATTATGTATCGGATGCGGCAGACAAAGATATTCATAAGAATTTTGAAAATGATGTATTTATAAGAGACAATATCAAGGAGAAAAGCAAAACAAACAAAAATCCGGGAGTCCTAAGACTTATAGCTGACGCATTTGCACAGATTTTTGGAACAATCAAAAAAATAGCTACAAAAGATAAAAAAGTAGGACTGTTTTTGGTTGCTTTTTTCCTTTACATAGATGGTGTAGGAACTATAATAGATAATTGTATAAACATAGGAACTGATTTAAAGCTCGATTCGGTGGGACAGGTAGTGTTTTTACTTTTTACACAGATAGTGGCATGCATCGGTTCACTTGTTTTTGGAAGACTGTCACAGACATACAAAACTACAACGCTTTTGTATGTCTGCATTGCGGGATATTTTGCAGTTTGTCTATATGCACTTACACTGCATGATCTGATTGGCTTTGGAATCATGGCATTTGGTGTGGGATGCTTCCAGGGCTCATTGCAGGCGCTGTCACGCTCATATTTTTCAAAGATTATTCCTCCTGAGAACTCGGGAGAGTACTTCGGAATCTATGATATTTTTGCAAAGGGAGCTTCGTTTTTAGGCTCGCTTGTCATAGCGGCAGTAAAGCTTGCAGGCGGCACGATAAATGTGGCGGTTGCAACTATGGCAATATTCTTTGCAGTGGGATTTGTATTTTTAAGGCTTGCAGACAGATATGATGCACCGAGGCATGAAAATAACTAAAATAAAAAGTAACGAAAGAAGGCTTAAAGCATGATAAACACAGAGGGAACAAAGGTCTGGGCACACAGAGGAGCATCCGGATATGCACCGGAGAACACACTTGAGGCATTCAAGAAGGCAGAAAAGATGAAGGCTGACGGTGTGGAGCTTGATGTGCAGCTCACAAAGGATGGAGAGCTTGTGGTCATACACGATGAGACCGTGGACAGAGTGAGTGGAGAGAAAGGCTTTGTAAAGGACTATACACTCAAGGAACTGAAGCGGCTCAATGTGTCAAAGCACATGCCGTCCTATGACAAGAAGACTCGTATTCCAACACTCGATGAGGTGTTTGACCTGCTCAAAAACACAGAGATGACCATAAATATCGAGCTCAAAAACGGTATCGTACAGTACAAAAATCTGGAGAAAAAGGTGCTGGCGCTCGTGGAAGAGTATGATATGCTTGACAGAATCTGGTGCTCATCATTCAATCACGAGTCGATTGTGCGCATGAAAAAGCTTTGCCCTGATATGAGGTGTGGTCTGCTTTTTTCTGACATTATAGTAAATCCGGCAGAGTATGCAAGCGAGCTTCATGTGGATGCGCTTCATCCGGCAACCTACCATATGCAGGATGAAAACTACATTGACAAGGCGCACGGAAGAGGACTTAGAGCTCATGTATGGACTGTAAACGAAAAGCATGAGATGAAGGCACTTGTCAAGGCAGAAGCAGATGCAATTATAACAAATTATCCGGATATTGCTGTTGAAATAGTTAAAAATGCCTAAAAGATATATAAAATGCACACAAAATTAACTTATGTAAAGCTGAGTAAAGAAATGTAAAGTTTTTACCATGATTTTACATAACTGCGTTTTGGACTTTACATTAGCTTGATACTATTAACTTGTTGAATAGTTATTGATTAATTTTAATAATTTATCATGCTAATGGAGAAATCATGTTGAAAAAGAAATTACTAAAGAAAGCGGCCGTCATAGGAATGATGGCAACAATGATAACAGGCTGTTCACAAGAGGTACAAACTACCAATGTGGACGGCCTTAATTCGTTGGGAAAAATTGAGGTTGTTTCGCGAGAAGAGGAATCCGGAACGAGAAATGTCTTTGCAGAAAAGACAGGGATTTTGGATGAGACAACCGGAAAGGATAAGGCTACAGACCAAAGCATTGTAGCAGATAGCAATGAAACAGCATATGAAAAGACCGCAGAGGACAAAAATGCTATCGCATATGTGTCATCGGGTGTGGAGCTTGATGATAACAAGGTAAAGACAGTCACCATATATGGCAACGATCTTACAAGGTCATTTTATTTGGCTTACAAGGGAGAGCTAAACGATGTTGAGGATGACTTTGTGCGTTACATATCAACGCAGGGACAGGAAGTGGTCAGTGAGAAGTATACTGCAGTTGCGAAGCCGGGCTCATTTCTGTCAGACAAGGCCGGCGGAGAGATTAAGATTGGCGGTTCTACATCAGCGACACCACTTGTAAAGGAACTGGCCGACAAATATATGGAGATAAATCCAAATGCTAAAATTACAGTTACAGAGACTGATTCAGGCAACGGACTGACAGGAGCGATGGAGGGAACATATGACATCGGAATGTCATCGCGTGAGCTTAAATCATATGAGAATGAGCTTCTCACGAAGGTTGAGATTGCGAAGGATGAGGTACATGTGATTGTAAATAAGGAAAATCCGATTGAGAGGATTTCGATAGAGCAGCTTGGAGAGATTTACACAGGAAAGTTAACCGAATGGGCACAGCTAAACGGCAAAGCGGAGGATAAGTAGATGAATGAAACGGTAAAAATTATATTTGGCCTGTTGGGAGGCCTGGCAGTATTTATATACGGCATGAACATGATGAGCGAATGCCTGCAGAAGGCAGCAGGAGAGAAGATGAAGGCAATTCTTGCGATGCTCACCAAAAACCCGGTGCTTGGAGTGCTTGCAGGAGCGCTTACTACAGCAGTGCTTCAAAGCAGCAGTGCTACAACAGTCATGGTAATCGGCTTTGTCAGCGCGGGACTTATGAGCTTACCGCAGGCAATTTCAATTATTTTAGGTGCTAACATCGGTACGACGATGACAGCACAGATTATCGCATTTAAGATATCTGACTATATTTATCTGATAATATTTGCAGGCTTCATATTAAGCTTTGTATGTAAAAAGGAAAAAGTAAAAAATATCGGACAGACAATATTTGCATTCGGTCTTTTATTCCTGGGAATTGAGACTATGGGAAGTGTTATGAAGCCGCTTGCTTCAAGCCCATTTTTTGTAGATATGATTGGAAAGGTAGCACATATTCCTGTACTGGGTGTTGCAGTTGGAGCACTCATGACACTTGTGGTGCAGAGTTCAAGTGCAACAATCGCAGTATTGCAGAACTTTGCATCTCAGGCAGGACCTGACGGAGTGACAAGCATCATAGGACTGGCAGGAGCTATCCCGATTCTCCTCGGTGACAATATCGGAACCACAATTACGGCAGTGCGTCAATCGGACAGTCAAAGGATGCCAGAAGAACAGCCTTTGCACACTGTGTATTCAATATATCCGGAGCAATTTTATTCCTTTTTCTTGTGAAACCATATGCTGCCCTGATACAGTTTATTTCACCAAAGGGAAATGAGGTGGATGTCATCTCAAGACAGATTGCAAATGCACATACAGGCTTTAACCTGACAATGACGCTTATCTGGATACCGCTTATCCCTGTAATGGTAAAGATAGTTATGAAGCTTGTGCCGGAAAAAAACAGCGTTACAGAGATTGCAATGGGTCAGCCAATGTACCTCGATACCAAGCTCATCAGCCAGCCGGTGGCCGCAATGCAGCTTGTTGCAAAGGAAACGCTCAGATGTGCTGATATTGTTGAAGAAATGTTTGTAAATTTGCATGAATGTATTGACAAAAACGGCAAAAATATCGAAAATGAACTTGAAGAGAGTGCACAGACATTACAGAAGCTTTATGTGTCAATAAACGACTATCTGGCTTCCATGTACTCAGAGGGTGTACTGACAGAGGAACAGGCATCACAGAGTGCGGGAGTGCTTTATGTACTGTGCGATATAGATAGAATTGGAATATTATTAAACGAAATAGTCAATACCATATCTGTGGAAAATAAGAGCAAGCACAAATATTCAAAGGATGCATTAAAAGAGCTGAGAAAGGCGATGGCACAGATTCATGAGATATATACTGCTTCAATAAGAGCCATTTCAGGTGATGGAAGCATGGATATTGAGGCCCTTCAGAAACAGAAGGATGAGGTTATGGCGCTTGATGAGAGGCTGCGTAAAAACCATATCACCCGTGTCGGAAAGGGCAAATGTGATTCAAAGCTTACAGCTCAGTACAACGAGATGCTTCACAATATAGACCGAATCGGAAACAGCTGTGTGAATCTCGTGGAGGTCGCCAATGATAATGTGACCATGCAGTCATTTTTCATAGATGATGATGACAACGGAGAGGTACGTATTGCATAGGGAAAGAGTTTTGAAGGAACTTGCGGGGATGCTGGTTGCGGTGGAAAATAAGCTTCATCTGGTAGACAGAAGAAGGCGCCGGGAGGACAAGCTGATAGAGCGTGCAAGACAGCTTGAAATACAGCGGGCACAAAATAAAACAGACCCAAAAGACGCGAACGCGAATGAAACAATATCATATAGAATAGGAGCATATATGCAGATGAAAAAACTGGAAGAAGTTTACACAAACAGAGAGCTGTCATGGTTACAGTTCAATGAGCGAGTATTAAATGAGGCGGGCAATCCAAGAGTACCGCTTGCAGAGAGACTGACCTTTGCATCAATCTACCAGACAAATCTGGATGAGTTTTTCATGGTAAGAGTAGGATCACTCATGATGCAGATGAATTCAAAGGAAAAGATTTTCGAGAACAAGACAAAGATGTCGAGTGAGGAACAGGTATCGGCAATCCTTGACAGAGTATGCGAGCTTGAGAAGAAAAAAGCAAGGATTTACGAGCAGCTCATGGGTGAGCTTGAGCCAAAGGGCGTGCGCATAATCAATTTCAACAAGCTGTCAAAGGATGAGGGTGATTTACTGGAGGCATATTTTGATGCACACATTGCACCTTTCCTCTCACCAATGATTATAGGAAAACAGCAGCCGTTCCCATTCCTTGCCAATAAACAGCTCTATGCGGTAGTGCTTTTAACCACGCAGAAGGGAAAGAAAAAGACAGGCATCGTGCCATGCTCAAACAGCGTATTCAAGCGTCTGATTGAGATACCTACAAGACCGGGCACATTTATGCTGTCAGAGGAACTTATTTTACACTTTGTATCAAAGCTCTATCCAAAGTATGTAATACGTGAGAAATCAATCATGCGTGTGACACGTAATGCGGATATCGATGCGCAGAGCATGTATGATGAGGATATGGATTACCGTAATATGATGGAGGCGCTCATCAAGAAGAGAGTGCGTCTTGATCCTGTAAGAGTCGAGCTTTCAAGAAAAATCAACCGCAAGGCGATTGACGAACTCTCGAGCTTCCTTGATATTGGCAAAAAGCATTTTATCAGTGTAAAAACACCGCTTGATATGTCATTCGTATTCCAGCTTCAGCACTATCTGCGAGACAAGCAGGAGCTTTTCTTTGAGAAGCGTACACCGCGTGACACACCTGAGCTTTCACTTAAGGAGAGTATACTCGGTCAGGTTGAGAAAAAGGATGTGCTTCTTTCATATCCGTTTGAGAGCATGAAGCCGTTTATCAAGATGCTTAACGATGCAGCAGAGGATCCTGATGTGGTTTCTATCAAGATGACACTTTACAGAGTGGCAGACAAGAGCCAGATTATCGATGCACTTATAGAGGCTGCAGAAAATGGCAAGGAAGTTATCGTGCTTGTCGAGCTGCGTGCGAGGTTTGATGAGGCTAACAACATAGAAATGTCACACCGCCTTGAGGATGCAGGCTGTCAGATACTTTACGGACTCGGTGATTACAAGGTCCACTCAAAGCTCTGCCTCATCACAAAGAAAAAGGGTGATGGCTTTGAGTACATCACTCAGATTGGTACAGGAAACTACAACGAGAAGACCTCGCGTCTTTATACAGATTTATCCCTCATCACTGCAAATCAGGAGATTGGAGCAGATGCATCAAGGGTGTTTATGGCGCTTCAGAGAGGTGAGACTGTTTCGGACGGAGATGTAAAACATCTGCTTGTTGCCCCAAAATGCTTGCAGAATAAGATTGTTGACATGATTGATGAGCAGATTGCCAATAAGAATGCAGGAAAACCGGCATACATCGGAGTTAAGGTTAACTCTCTCACTGATAAGGTGCTTATAGACAAGCTTATCGATGCTTCTCAGGCAGGCGTGAAGGTTGAGCTTATTGTCAGAGGAATATGCTGTGTGAAGCCGCAGGTTGAGGATGCCACAGAAAACATCACTGTAATAAGTGTTGTAGGAAGATATCTTGAGCATTCACGTATATACAGATTTGGTGTGGGCGATGATGAGAAGATTTACATTGCGTCAGCAGATTTTATGACCAGAAATACCGTAAGACGTGTGGAGGTTGCAACACCGGTATACGATGCACATGCTAAGGACAAGATCCGCCATATCTTCGATACAATCATGATAGATGACGAGAAGGGCAAGGAGCTTTGCGCTGATGGTGAGTATGTGGACAGAAAGATAAACAGCACACCGATAGATTCGCAGGAGCAGTTCTTTGAGGAAGCATACAAAAATGCCGATAAGAGTGCGGACAATCAGTAAAATGAGGCAATTGCATAAAGATATGACATATTAGTTTCTCTAATTGCAGGCGTTTGTGAATAGCTATAGTTGTCGAATAAAAAAGCTGCGACATACATTTCAGTGTGTCGTGGCTTTTTAGATACTTTATAAGGTATTTACGATATCAAATTTCCGGTGTATTATAATAACAAGGAACATATCCTTATACTAATATATCTTAAGCTTATTGGAGGAAAGATAGTATAATGGGAAAAAAAGAAGCAAAGACAAATGCAATAAGAATACTGGAAACAATGAAGATTCCATATGAGGCACGCACATACGAGTGCGATGACTTTGTGGATGCAGCTCAGATAGCAGACAAGCTGGGTCTTGATCACGCAGGCATGTATAAGACTATCACGACAGTTGGCAAAAGCGGCGGATACTATGTGTTTGTGGTACCGATAGATGACGAAATTGATTTCAAAAAAGCCGCAAAGGCAGCAGGTGAGAAGTCCATAGAGATGCTGCATCTCAAGGATTTGACAAAGGTTACAGGCTATATAAGGGGCGGCTGTACATCAATCGGAATGAAAAAACAGTATCCTACATTTATCCATGAGGCAGCTAAGGAGCAGGACAAAATCACGGTCAGCGGAGGCAGGCTTGGGCTTCAGATTACGCTGTCACCGGATGATTTGTGCAGGGCGGCAAAGGCAGAGTATGCAGATATCATAAAATAATTAAAATGAGAGTTCTTTTTCCTAGGCTTTTACACGTCAGTGTGTTATAATAAAGAAAGCTGGCGATTGCTAAGCCAGACGGTTTGGCGAATAAACCTACAATGCAATCGTAATAATAGAACTAAAGCAGAGGAATAATAGAGATGGAAAAAATTATTTTAACAGGAGACAGACCAACAGGAAGACTCCATATAGGACATTACGTTGGCTCACTTCGCAGAAGAGTTGAGCTTCAGAATTCAGGAGAGTATGACAAAATATTTATCATGATTGCCGATGCACAGGCACTCACAGACAATTTTGACAACCCTGAGAAAATCAGACAGAATATCATAGAGGTAGCACTTGATTACCTCTCAGCGGGACTCGACCCGGCAAAGTCCACACTGTTTGTGCAGTCACAGATACCGGAGCTTACTGAGCTTACATTTTTCTACTCAAATCTCGTTACAGTATCGAGACTTCAGAGAAACCCTACAGTAAAGAATGAGATTAAGCTAAGAAATTTCGAGGCAAGTATACCGGTTGGCTTTTTCAATTATCCAATCAGCCAGGCAGCAGATATCACTGCTTTCAAGGCTACAACTGTTCCGGTTGGAGAGGACCAGCTCCCAATGATAGAGCAGACCAGAGAGATTGTCAGAAAGTTTAATTCTATCTATGATGAGGTGCTCGTTGAGCCGGATGTGCTTTTACCTGAGAATGAGGCATGCTGCAGACTTCCGGGTACAGACGGTGGACAGAAGATGAGCAAATCATTAGGCAACTGTATCTATCTGGCAGATACAGAGGCAGATGTAAAGAAGAAAATCATGAGCATGTATACAGATCCGACACATATCCAGATTTCAGATCCGGGACATGTGGAGGGCAATACAGTATTCACATATCTTGATGCTTTCTCTAAGCCGGGACATTTTGAGGAGTATCTGCCGGAGTATGCTAACCTTCAGGAGCTTAAGGACCACTATACAAGGGGCGGTCTTGGCGATGTGAAGATTAAGAAATTCCTCAACAACATCATGCAGGAGGAACTTTCACCTATCCGCGCAAGAAGAGCAGAGTATGAGAAGGATATTCCGGCTGTATATGAGATACTAAGGAAGGGCAGCGAGACAGCAAGAGAGACTGCAGCACAGACAATGGCAGAGGTCAAGCGCGCCATGAGGATAAATTACTTTGAGGATGCAGAGCTTATAAAGAGCCAGAGTCAGAAATACGCTGAGAAGTAATATCTTTTATTTCAAAGACAATACGTTGGTGATGTCAAAATATTTTGTGGCATTATGTGTGTCATAAAAGCCACGGGGAGGCACCATGGTCAAGTTTTACAGGACAGATGACAAATTAATACATGAGCTGGATACGCTGCAGGGAGGCACCTGGATACAGATGGTCAACCCTTCTGTAGCAGAGGGACAGATGGTAGCGGATGAACTGAATGTTGATATTGAGGACGTACTTGCAGCACTCGATGAGGAGGAGAGCTCCCGTATAGAGCTGCAGGATGGGTATACGTTGATTCTTGTGGATATACCTTCGATAGAGACTAGGCATGACAAGGAGTCATATACCACAATCCCACTTGGCATCATACTTACAGATGATGAGATAGTGACAGTCTGTACAGAGGATACACCGGTGCTTCAGGTATTTTTAAATAACCGTGTAAAGGAATTTTCCACCAAGAAAAAGATGCGCTTTGTATACCAGATTCTTTACAGGATATCTGTACTGTATCAGAACGATCTGCGCATCATAGACAAGATGCGTACTGAGATTGAGGAGAGAGTCGGAGAGGATACAGAGGAGGACGATTTGATCGCGCTTCACGAGCTGGAATCTACGCTGGTATACTTTGCCACATCACTTCGTGCCAATGGAGTTGTGTTAGAGAGACTGACCAGATACAAGCGCCTTGAGCAGTATCCGGAGGACAAGGAGCTTCTCGGAGATGTAATTGTCGAAAATAAGCAGGCTATTGAGATGACGGGAATTTACAGGGACATCATAAATGGTACCAGAGAGCTTATGAGCACGGTCATTGACAACAGACTTAACAATGTCATGAAGTCGCTCACAATCATCACACTTATCATGGCTATCCCGACGGTTATCTCAGGAATCTATGGCATGAATGTCAGCTCAAAGTGGGTGCCGCTTGCGACGACAGCACATGGATTTATGATTATAATAGGTGTTATGGTTGTCATATGTGTGCTGATACTGATTTTATTGAAGAAAAAGAGAATATTGTAATATATTGCGTATTCATTAAAAGGCCGCAGTATTTCATAAAAAATAATGAAATACTGCGGCTGATTTTATTTTAGAACTGATTAGCAGATACTTTCAAAGCGTCCGCTTGCACCACAAGGCAGCACGAGTCCGTTTGAAGAAACCGGAAGACCAATTTCGCTTGCGGTTACTTTACCATCAAACTTTTTAAGCGCAGTGCTTATCATATAGGTGAGCACTGCAGGCTGCAAGCCAGTCGTATAGGAATTAAGAAGGAAGAAAAGCGGCTTGTCGGTAAGGAGCTTTGCACAAAGCTGCACAAGCGGATATACGCTTTCCTCAATTTTCCAAATTTCACCCTTAGGACCTCTGCCGTATGACGGCGGATCCATTATGATGGCATCGTAATGATTGCCACGGCGGATTTCACGCTCAACAAACTTCACACAGTCATCCACAAGCCATCTGATAGGTGCGTCACCAAGACCGCTGCTTACAGCGTTTTCCTTAGCCCATGTGACCATGCCCTTTGAAGCATCCACATGTGTGACAGCGGCGCCTGCGGCAGCGGCAGCAAGAGTGGCACCTCCGGTGTATGCAAAGAGATTTAATACCTTTACATCACGACCGCTTTTTTTTGCATCATAAATCTTCTTTGAAAACCAGTCCCAATTGGTAGCCTGCTCAGGAAACAGACCGGTGTGCTTGAAGCTGAATGGTTTTAAGTGAAATGTGAGCTCTTTATTAATAGGAAGAGAGTAGTTTATGGTCCACTCCTGCGGCAGATCAAAAAACTCCCATTCACCACCGCCTTTCTTGCTTCTATGATAGTGACCGTTAAGCTTTTTCCAGTTCTTATTAGTCTTTGGAGTGTCCCAAATTACCTGAGGATCGGGACGCAGCAAAATATATTTAGACCAACGCTCAAGCTTTTCACCGCATGAGCAGTCAATAACCTCGTAATCTTTCCATCTATCTGCTAACCACATATGTTTATATTCCTTTCTTATCTGCGTGTAAAAAATAAACTACACGTTGCTTGCATTTAATCGTGTTTCTTCTATAATAATATACGTGCAAAAGTGTAATTTTTCAATGGAATATTACCCGAAATAAAAAAATAAATTTTTTTTGAAAAAGTATTGCAATTATTGGAAACGTCATGTATAATATCACTTGCTGTGGCATGATAGCTATGAAGTTTGAAGTTACTGTCCATGAGACAGAGAATTCGGCGGAGCGAATGTCAAGTTAGGAAACTGACGGCAAGTCACTGTACAGAACAGATATGGTCTACAAAATGTAGAAACAACGTGTGAAAGTCCACAGGACACACACGGAGATGTGTACAGTCACCGCTTGTCGTACTGAAGTTAAAAGTGCGAAAAGGAGGCGACTTTTTTTATGGCAAGTCAAGTAATGAGAATTACACTGAAAGCGTATGATCATCAGTTAGTAGATGCATCTGCACAGAAAATTATCGAAACTGTAAAGAAGAACGGAGCAACGGTGAGCGGACCAGTACCGCTTCCAACGAAGAAAGAGGTAGTAACAATCCTTCGTGCAGTTCACAAGTACAAAGATTCCCGTGAGCAGTTCGAGCAGAGAACCCACAAGAGACTGATTGATATCATCGCACCTACCCAGAAAACAGTGGATGCATTAGCAAGACTGGAAATGCCGGCTGGTGTTTACATCGATATCAAGATGAAAAACAAATAAGATCAGCTGTAAAAAGTCCGGGATCAGCCCCCGGCCATCAATTAAGTAAGCAATAGATGATATAGAAGCAACACTCATTCGAAGGAATCAACATCCCTAAGGGTCATAGTGTTCCACTTATATCAACTGTTCGCTAGAATGAACTTCTTTATAATAGGAAGTTCCGCTGTAGATAAAACAGGAGGTAAAAGGAATGAAGAAAGCAATTTTAGCTACAAAAGTCGGAATGACTCAGATCTTCGACGAAAACGGTGTTTTAGTACCGGTAACTGTATTGCAGGCAGGTCCGTGTGTTGTAACACAGGTGAAAACCGCAGACAACGACGGGTACAGTGCAATTCAGGTAGGCTTCGGCGAGAAGAAAGAAAACCGTGTGAACAAACCAATGAAAGGCCAGTTCGCAAAAGCAGGTGTTTCCTGCAAGAGATATCTGAAAGAGTTCAGATTTGAAGATGCTGAAACCTATACATTAGGACAGGAAATCAAGGCCGATATCTTTGGCGCAGGCGATAAAATCGACGCTACTGCAACAAGCAAAGGTAAAGGATTCCAGGGTGCCATCAAGAGACATGGTCAGTCCAGAGGACCTATGGCTCATGGTTCCAAATATCATCGTCACGCAGGTTCCAATGGTGCTTGCTCCGATCCGAGTAAGGTATTCAAAGGAAAAAGAATGCCAGGACAGATGGGTGGAAAGAAAATCACCGTACAGAACCTGGAAATCGTAAAAGTTGACGTAGAGAACAATTTACTGTTAGTCAAAGGTGCTGTACCAGGACCGAAGAAATCCATGGTTACCATCAAAGAGACAGTAAAATGCGGTAAATAAGTTCGTTGAAAGGAGGAACACACGTAATGGCTAACGTATCTGTATTAAATATGGAAGGCAAAGAAGTTGGCAGCATGGAGCTTAATGATGCAGTGTTCGGTGTAGAAATCAACGAGCATCTGGTACATCAGGCTGTAGTGCTTCAGCTTGCAAATAATCGTCAGGGAACTCAGAAAGCTAAAACACGTTCTGAAGTAAGAGGCGGCGGAAGAAAACCATGGAGACAGAAAGGAACAGGTCACGCAAGACAGGGTTCAACAAGAGCTCCTCAGTGGACAGGCGGCGGAGTTGTATTCGCTCCAGTACCAAGAGATTACTCTTTCAAAATGAACAAGAAAGAGAAAAGAGCTGCATTAAAATCCGTTCTGACAAGCAAAGTTCAGGAGAACAAATTCATCGTTCTTGATGAGCTGAAACTTGCAGAAGTTAAAACAAAAGAGATGAAGAAAGTGCTTGATAACCTCAAAGTAAACAACGCACTGGTAATCATCGGAGATGACAGCGAAAACGTAGCACTTTCCGCAAGAAATATTGCCGGCGTTCAGACTGCATCTGTTAATACCATCAATGTATTCGACATGCTGAAATACAACACCATCATCGCAACCAAGAGCAGTGTTGCATCTATCGAGGAGGTGTACGCATAATGGCAGATATCAGATATTACGACGTAATCCTGAAACCAATCGTAACTGAGAAGAGCATGAACGCTATGGGCGAGAAGAAATACACATTTATGGTTCACCCGGAAGCAAACAAATCTCAGATTAAAGAAGCAGTTGAGAAAATGTTCGAAGGAACAAAAGTAAAAAGCGTAAACACCATGAACATGGACGGAAAGAACAAACGTCGTGGAATGGTAGTTGGAAAAACTGCAAAGAGCAAGAAAGCAATCGTTGCTCTGACCGAGGACAGCAAAGATATCGAAATCTTCGAAGGACTTTAATTAGCAGCTGTTCGAAATATGCACACATAAGTGCGATACGAAATGAAAGGAGAACAAAGTAATGGGAATCAAAAGCTTTAACCCATATACACCTTCCAGAAGACACATGACCTCCTCTGATTTCAACGAAATCACGAAGAGCACACCGGAGAAATCTCTGGTAGTGTCCCTGAAGAAAAACGCTGGTCGTAACAACCAGGGTAAAATCACTGTAAGACACCGCGGAGGCGGAAGCAGAAGAAAATACAGAATCATCGACTTCAAGAGAAGAAAAGATGATGTTCCGGCAACTGTTAAATCGATCGAGTACGATCCGAACAGAACAGCAAACATCGCTCTGATCTGCTATGCAGACGGCGAGAAAGCATACATCCTGGCTCCGGAAGGACTGAAAGTTGGCATGAAGGTTATGAGCGGCGCTGCTGCCGAGGTAAGACCTGGAAACTGCCTGCCGCTGTCCGAGATTCCGGTTGGTACCATGGTTCACAACGTAGAGCTTCATGCAGGCAAAGGCGGACAGCTTGTTCGTGCAGCTGGTAATGGCGCTCAGCTGATGGCTAAAGAAGGCAAATACGCAACCCTTCGTCTTCCGTCTGGAGAGATGAGAATGGTTCCGATCAACTGCCGCGCATCCATCGGTGTTGTTGGAAATGGCGAGCACAGCCTGATCAACATTGGTAAAGCAGGACGGAAACGTAACATGGGTATCCGCCCGACTGTACGTGGTTCTGTCATGAACCCGAATGACCATCCACATGGTGGTGGAGAAGGAAAGACCGGTATCGGCCGTCCGGGCCCGTCTACTCCTTGGGGAAAACCGGCTCTTGGCCTGAAGACCAGAGCAAAGAACAAGCAGTCTAACAAGTACATCGTAAGAAGACGCGATGGAAAAGCTTTATCGAAATAAGGAGGTAAACGATGTCTCGTTCATTAAAAAAAGGACCATTTGCAGATGAAAGCCTGTTAAAGAAAGTTGACGCTGCAAACGCTTCAGGAGATAAAACAGTCATTAAAACCTGGTCACGTCGTTCTACAATCTTCCCGTCATTCGTTGGACACACAATCGCTGTTCATGACGGAAGAAAACATGTGCCGGTATACGTTACAGAGGATATGGTTGGACACAAACTCGGTGAGTTCGTAGCAACCAGAACCTACAGAGGTCACGGCAAGGACGAGAAGAAATCCGGCGTCCGCTAAGTAGAATGATTTGAGAGAGGAGGTTTTTTAGCAATGGCTAAAGGACATAGAAGTCAGATTAAAAGAGCAAGAAATGCTAACAAAGATACCAGACCGTCTGCAAAGTTATCCTACGCTAGAATGTCTGCGCAGAAAGCTGGATTTGTTTTAGATGCAATCCGCGGTAAGGACGTAACAACCGCACTTGGTATTGTAACTTATAACCCGAGATATGCCTCCAGCGTAGTGAAAAAACTGCTGGAGTCCGCAATCGCAAACGCTGAGAACAACAACGGTCTTTCCAGAGAAAACCTGTATGTAGCTGAGTGCTTCGCTAACAAGGCTCCGACCATGAAGAGAATTCATCCGAGAGCACAGGGCAGAGCTTACAGAATCCTGAAGAGAAACAGCCACATCACGATTGTGTTAGACGAGAAATAAGGAGGACATGTCATGGGACAGAAAGTTAATCCACACGGCCTGAGAGTCGGTGTTATTAAAGACTGGGATTCCAAATGGTATGCCGAGGGTGATTTCGCAGATAACCTCGTAGAGGACTACAACATCCGCACATACCTGAAGAAGAAACTGTACAGCGCAGGTGTTTCCAAGATCGAAATCGAAAGAGCATCTGACAGAGTAAAAGTTATCATCTACACCGCAAAACCGGGCGTTGTTATCGGTAAAGGCGGAGCAGAGATCGAGAAAGTAAAAGCTGAAGTTCAGAAACTGACTGACAAAAAGCTTATCGTAGATATCAAAGAAGTAAAAAGACCGGACCGCGATGCACAGCTCGTTGCTGAGAACATTGCATTACAGCTGGAAAACCGTATTTCCTTCCGTCGTGCTATGAAGTCTACCATGCAGCGTACGATGAGAGCTGGCGCTAAGGGAATCAAAACATCTGTATCCGGACGTCTTGGTGGAGCTGATAT
>ERZ779645.365-NODE-365-length-27379-cov-2.519141_pt1 | contig 27379 bp, 19 predicted proteins | sample MGYA00511103_ERZ779645 | MGnify/ENA primary metagenome ERZ779645 (study PRJEB29588, sample SAMEA2158521) | human gut metagenome | biome: human gut; feature: human-associated habitat; material: faeces | place: Denmark | collected 2008/2010 ...
TTGCGCCCGCAATCAGGCTACCCATATCCAGAGAGAAGATGGTCTTATCCTGCAGTGCCTTCGGCACCTCGCCGGAGACAATCCGCTGCGCCAGACCTTCCGCAATCGCCGTTTTTCCGACACCCGGCTCTCCGATCAGACACGGATTATTTTTGCCTCTGCGGCACAGGATCTGGATCACCCGTTCGGTTTCCTTTTCCCTGCCAATTACTGGGTCTAACCGTCCGGCCCGCGCCATAGCTGTCAGATCGCGGGAATACTGATCGAGCGTAGGGGTAAGTGTTGCCTCCTCATTTCTTCCACGCTGGATTTCTTCCCGGTACTGTGCCGGGTCCTCTCCCATCGCAGCAAGAATATCCACAAAAAGTTTCTGTGGGTTGGCTCCCATTGTATTTAAAAGCCGGGAAGCTGCACAATCCCCCTCTTTTATGATGGCAAGCAGCAGATGTTCGGTTCCGATCCGTTCACTGTCAAAACGGTCTGCCATCTCCCTGGCACGATCCAGCACCATCTGGGTACGCGGAGAATATCCGTCACGGTCTGCCACCGTCACCTCCTCACCTGCCGCAACCAGTTCATCAATCAGCTTAAGCAGCGCTTCCAGTTCCACATTATTGGCTGTCAGTACTTCTGCTGCTACACCGGTTCCTTCCTTGAGCAACCCCGCCAGAATATGTTCGGTTCCGACATAGTTGCAGCCGGACGAACGGGAAAGGCGGTTCGCATAATTCAGAGCTTTTTTCGCCTTATCTGTATATGGAATCAAAATTTATACCTCCTGTTACAATTCTACAAATCAATAAATTCGATATCGTCATCGGTATCTTTTTGGGTTGTTTTCTTCTTTCTTCCGAGCATGGAGCTTCGAACTTCTTCTGCCAGTTCTTTCTGCAGCATGATATCTTCATCATCTGCATCCCGGTAATGGTCCTCCCGCTTCTCCCGCTCTTTTTCCCTGTCATCGGTATCTTCTTCCGGATCATCCAGGTCATCCTCCAGATTATCGTCCAGATCATCCTCAATACCCTCTAACAGTTTATGCATAAATCCGCCTTTTTTGCGGAATGTTTCCTTTCCGTAACGCTTGGATATCCCGGTGTCATCCGGATCATCCGTTTCATACAGTTTTTCGTCGTCCGGATCATCGTAATCCTCATCGTAATCCTCATCGTCGTCATCATCATCGTCATAAAAATCATCATAAGGATCGTCATCATCTTTTTTTCTTTTGACGATCAGAACCACTATGATAATCAGAAGAATCAGTACAACCACAACGAACGCACAGAGAATCAGCCGCATCTGGCTTTCCGTACTCTGGAACAGGCCCGTTTCCCCTTCCTGGGTAGAAGCTTCTGCAGATGTTGTCTCTTCCCCTATGGTATGCTTATACTGGTTATAGTTCATACATACAAACGGATAAATTTCTTCCGGATCATCCAGATCCAGCATATACAAAGCACCGTTTTGTCCGTTTTCATCCACCAGATACAAAAGTCTCAGCGGTGTGTCTATTCCGTCTTTGCGCATGCACGGATACTGATTTTCCCACAAAGTCACTGTATCTTTGACAAAGCCATCCAAAACATAGCGATCCGGAATACTGTCTGTCAGATAGAGATTTGTTTCGTCAATCGTAAAATACTGCTGCCCGTCTGCCGGAGCCTGTGTCTCTCCTTTTTGCTGTGTATCCTGTGATTCCTGCTGCGCAGCTCCTCTGGTCACCTGAATGGTATAGGTCTTTTTCACACCATTTTCCGCCTGCACGACGATCTGAACTTTATTTACACCAGTTTTCAGTTTGTCTGCCCCACTGACCGAGATCACAGATGCCTTAGCATCATTTGGCTGTGCGCTGACTGCCAGCGATGTCACCTGATCTCCCACTTTTGCCTGATATTCGGTAACTTTCGACTGAAATTCCGGAGAAAGGGTTCCTTCGGAAATCGTCAGGGATGCCAGCGTATTGTCTTTTGATTTGTCATCTGCTGCCGCTGCCGCATTTTCAACAGCTACAGATACACTTGCACCTCCCACATCCACGCGGTCCCCTTCCTGATTGCCCGCAGATGGTGCGGATGCGGCAAAACTTGCAGTTCCCGCCGCATCTGCTTTAAATTTAACAGTTCCGCTTGCACGTTTGTTTCCGGAACCGTAACTTCCCAGAGTCATAGAAACCGTGCCTGCATTTACACTGGTTTCCGCTGTTGCTGACTGATAAGTAAAAAGATCTTTGGAATATGTCAGATTTACCGTTCCCGTCACCCCTGCCGGAAGTGTCACTGTCACTGCCAGAGTATCTCCTATTTTCACGGATCTGGCGCTTAAAGCAATGATCATGCTCTCTGCCTGTGCATGCACATCCGGTGTCATGATACAACTGATCAGAAATACCAATGCCAGTACCACTCCCAGTATCCGTTTTCCTTTTGCTTTGCTTTTTTGTCTCATATGTTCTGCCTTTCTTTTACTGCTGAATGGTGATCTTCCCCTGAAGATGTTTGTTCAGATATACCAGATCAAGCACATTGACCCCGTCTTTTTTGCGGTTTGTATCTGCGGCCTTAAGATAACATCCGGTAAGCTTTTGGGTACCATTCAGATGCCTGTTCAAACGGTTCAGATCTGTTTTGTTGATCTTTCCATCTCCGTTTACATCTCCATAAATCACAAGCGTATAGGAAGAAACTTTCTTGTTTTTGCTGTCATACACCTGCAGAACATTGCCGGTTGAAACGATTCCGGTAACACTCTTTTTGGATGCACTGAACAGTTTGACCGTTCCCGCGGTCACTTTAAGTTTTTTCAAAAATGTTGCCGCCTTTGTTCCCGGCGCAATCCCCGTAACCATTTTGTTTTTCAACTGATATGTTTTCGAAGTCACGGAAGTCTTCTCGGTCTCTGCCGCTGCACCAGCTTTCTTTACAATGGTAAGCGTATAGGTTTTGGATGCTCCGCTCTCCGATTTGCAGGTAACTTTACACGTATTGGTTCCCGTCTGAAGTTTTTTTGTGCCGGTTCCCGTCACAGAAGATTTCGCAGCTACCGGTGATGCACTTATGGTAACGGAGGAAACTTTGCCGTCCACGACGAGGGAATACGAAGTCGTGTCTCCGCGAAATACCGGTGTCAGTGTCTGTCCGGTTACGCTGAGCGATTTCAGATAGTTATTCGGATTTCCACTGGCTGTAAATGTCTCTGCAGATGCCGGCATACCGGAATAAACCGGAATACGGAATACAAATGCCTGCTGCTTGTCCGCATACCCCTGTCCAAGCTTTCTGCCCTCGTTGTAAGCAGCCGCAAGGTTTGCCATATATTGGTGGCTGTACAGATTCTTCTGATTCACTACATTAAACTTCTGGAAATACAACGTATCCTGGCCCACACCAATGTAGTTTTTCGCCAGAATTTTTGCTCCTCCTTCGAGCGCTGCATAACGGGTATTCCATCCCGCTTTTTTTGCATATGCCAGTCCGTTTTTGATGACCAGTGTGGAGGTAATGCCCGCTGCCCCCACATTAAAATAGTTATAGTACCCCTTATAACCGCTATAAGTTCCGGAAATCAGGGAACTGGTTCCTTTTAACCCCTGCTCCTGGCGCACTCTCGATGCAAGATGATATGGGCTGACCCCGGTTTCCTCACCGATATCCATAAATGCCTGCGCATAATCCAGCGTAGATCCATCGCTGTCCTCAACCGTATTCTCCATAAAGGTTCCTTTCAGAATAGAAGAAACTCCCTGCTTGGTCTGCACCTTGCTGAAACTTAAACTTTCAAATTGAAAAATATCGGTCTCATTGAGAAAATTCCGCGGATCTAAATAATAGGCGATATATTTAGAATTGGCACCGACCCATGAAGATCCGTCATAGACCGTCCACACATTGGTGGTCCAGTCATATGCACCGTCTGCGGTGGATTTGGTTGCGTCATTTCCGGTCTTCGGAACAAGATTGACTCCGTTTACGCTCTCTTTGCTGACCACGGTATTCCAGTCAAGCCCGGTCTTAACCGCCTGAAACTGCCACTGCGGATATGCTGTGTGAAGCGCGGAAAGTGCACTGATGTAACTATCCGGAAATCCTGCCGCACGCAGCTGCACGGCATAACTGCTGGCTGCTGCATCTGTACGCACACTGACTCCGGCAAGTGTTCCTGTTATAAGAATTGCTCCGCAAAGCAGAGCACTCAAAAAGCGTTTTATCTTTCGCATATTCTTCCTCACCTGTTATGATCTGACTGCGCGGCATCCCAAATGCAGTGCAGTCTTTCTGTATCATTATATAGAAAAAGCATATCTGCGTCAATTCTGTGCGTTGTTCTTTTTGTTCCGGGTACAGTTACTCTCCTTTATGATATAATGCGGACGTCTTTTGACTTCCATATAGGTTTTTGCAATATACTGTCCCATAATTCCCATACAAAACAGCTGGATTCCGCCAATGCATGTCACGATACATACCAGCGACGGCCAGCCGGCAACCGGATCCCCGAATACCAATGCGCGTACGATTTCCGCGATGATTGCAATAAAAGAAACCACGGTGAGCACCAGCCCCAGATACGAGGAAATCTTCAGCGGAACATCCGAAAAATTGATAATCCCATCAAACGAATAGCGCACAAGTTTCCAGAAACTCCACTTGGTTTCTCCCGCAGACCGTTCTACATTTTGAAATTCCAGCCATTTGGTATCATATCCGACCCAGGCAAAGATTCCCTTGGAAAACCGGTTGTATTCGCTGACGGAAAGAATGGAATCTACCATTGCACGGTTCATCAGACGGTAATCCCTTGCCCCATCTGCAATCTCAATGTGGGAAAGTTTCCGCATAACTTTATAAAACATGCGTGCAAAAAACGAACGAATCTTCGGCTCTCCCTGCCGGTTCACCCGCCGGGTTGCCACATTGTCACAGTCTCCGGCTTCTAACATCGCAGCCATCTGTGGCAAAAGAGTGGGCGGATCCTGCAGATCCGCATCCATCGTCGTCACATAATCCCCCTTTGCATAGGACAATCCTGCCAGCAGCGCCGCTTCTTTTCCAAAATTGCGGGAAAAAGAAAGATAGTGCACGCGCTCATCTTCTGCTGCAAGTTCCCGGATCTTTTGCAGTGTTGCATCCTTCGATCCGTCATTGACAAATAAATATTCAAAATCATAATCGCCCATTTCCCGTGTCACGCGGTTTAATTCCCGGTACAAAATCTGCAGAGATTCCTGCTCATTGTACATCGGTACGACGATGCTGATGCATTTTTTCCCCATATTTCCCCCTTATCTTATATCTTATCCACATACTAAACAGGAATAACAGAAGCGCAGCTATGCTGATGGCAGCTCCGATCTGTACGCCCGGTGTGGTATAACGCAGCTCGATCTTATGCGTTCCTTCTTTTAAGTGTACACCAATGAGTGCATCCGCGAAAGGCTTTATTTTCGTCTTTTTACCGTCTACATACAGACTCCAGCCCTCATCTGCCGGCACTGACAGAATCAGTCTTCCCGCCTGCCTGACATCGATACTTCCAACGATCCTGCGATCTGTCATTTTTTCGAGTGACATGGTCTGTTCGCTGAGCGTCTCATACGCGGTGCACATGGCCTTGAAATTCAGGCGGTACACATGGTATTCGATCGTTTCTGCATTGAGATTGGTAATATGGACCTTTGTTCCGGCTTTGCACTCTCCCAGATCCAGCAGATAGCGGTGGGTGGTCTTTCCATACTGCTGCGTCCATCCGTCATCTCTTGATACTGTCAGGGAATCCGCATTGCAGGTCACATAATCCGCATAATAATATCCATCCTCGGAAATATCAATTGTCGTATCCCCGGCTGCCTGCGACTGTGTACAGGTTGCCGGATAAAGCATGTCTCCTTTTGCTCCCAGCTGCTGTGCCAGGGAATTCAGGGAACCGATCCTATCAAGCATGGAAGATTCCCAGCCTTTTATTGCCTTCTCGCTCATCATATAGCCAAGTGGCAGGCAGTAGTTATTCCGATAAAGATAATTTCCATTGCTGCTTCCCACAAGTGTCCGCAGTGGACTTTCATCCACCGGATTAGAGGAAAGCATATACTTCACCGAAAACATGGCTGACGGAAGCGGGGAAGCACCATTGTAACAGTAGAAATTTTTTCCGCCCTCCATATACAGGCTCTGGAAGAGATGGCTGACATCCAGATTCATCAGGGAGGAAAATATGGTTGCCGAACGGTATCCGTACAGGCTGTCATCGTTTTTGGTTTTCCGCCCACTGTCCTCCACCCGGTAAAATCCATCATTTCCGTTATCCTCTTTTGCCTGTTGCAGCAGATCTTCGTAGTACCCCTGTTTATCCGTATATGCCACGCGGCTGGTAACGCCAAGCCCGGTTACCGCCATATTGACTGCCAGTTCTGCAATGGCAACACAAAAGGCAGCTTCCCGCAGGGCTATCCGCATTTTCTTCGGGGCAATTTTAAGCAAAAGAAGCAGGATTCCATAAACTAGGATAAACAGCATGGTAATAACTACAGCCATGTACTCCGTCACCAGTTCATCCCCGTAATATCCGGAGAGAACCATCAGTGTCAGTGCTGCAAGCACTGCTATGATGATATGCCAGCGTCTGGTTCCTTTCCATTTGCGGATCGTTGCAAATCCCATGACCAGAAGCACAAAAATGTAAAGGAATGACTGTCTGCCCGGCAACGCCTGCGGAAAATGCATACCATGCCAGATATAATCCAGCTGATTATCCGCAAAGCTCACAAGGAAAAAGACAAGCATCAGCATACGCGGAACTTTTTCCTTCCAGGAGATTCTGCGGTTCAGCACATACAGCCATACTAGTACCAGGGTAAATGCCCCGGCATACAGATTCGGCCAGTGATCATTTCCCGTATAACTTGTAGTGACGGCTGCCGCACGCCCCAGCTCCGCAATAACAGAAAAATACCACTCCAGCGTTTTCGGAAAGCTGTCTTCAGCAGACCCGGAAGCAGAAAGCACGGCGATCTCCGGCAATAGCAGTACCATCAAGACAGACCCTGCCAGCAGGGAATACCATGCGAACCGTAAAAATGCTTTCAGTTTTCCTCCTTTCTGCGTAAAAAAGAGAAGAATAAAATAAAACACCAGAAAGATGCAGATCATGATGGAAATGTAATAATTTGCAAACACCGACAATGCAAGTGTCACAAAATACAGTCCCGGTTTCTGCTCCCGTACCAGTTTTTCCAGTCCCACCATGATCAGAGGAAAAAGAAGGATGCAGTCCATCCACATGATATCCCAGCTGTAGGCTGCCACAAATCCGGACAATGCATATGCCGTAGAAAATACAAGTGCCGGAATCACCTGATTTTTATGGAGTTTTGAGTCTTTTCCAATCAGATGAAAATGATATTTTAAAAATAAGAAAAAAGTCAGTCCGCACAGGGCAATCTTTGCCAGCACCAGTATCGTCATAAACTCGATCACATAATGTTTCGGGCAGAGCACGATCAAAAAATTAAGCGGACTCGCCAGATAATAGGCATACAGGGAAACAAAATCCGATCCCAGTCCCAGGTTCCAGGAATACTGCAGACTTCCGCCGGTTCTTAATTTATGAAGAAACTCTGTAAAAAACGGACAGTACTGATGATACATATCGATATGCAGAATACAGTTATCCCCGAAAGGATATACCCCGTTTCCGATACAGATGACCACACAGATTATAAATGGCATAAGAAATGCCATCACATAAGGAAATGACCGGTGCGACACCATCCGCGAAATCATTTTTTTCATGTTCTTACTCATCCTTTTCCTTGTTTTTTTCAAACAACTGATAATACTGAAGCTTCTTGTAAGTCTGAAGCTGTTTTTCATCGGCTCCGATCCCTTTTGTCTGCCCCGCTGCAGAGATCACCGGGTAAGTTTTGCTCAGACTTAAGAGGTAATTCTGGTATGCATTCGTCGGCACTCCTGCTGCGGTAAGTACCTGCGCCGCAAGATAATTCAGACTCGTATTTTTATCTTTCGCTCCCTCGATCCCATAATTACTCCACACCAGATAAGGTACGAGATAACGTTTTTGTGTCTCTGCCTGTGCCCCGTTTTCCACGACAGAAGCCACTGTATCATTCGGCTGATGATCCCCGAAAAATACGATGATCGTCCTGTCATCCACTTTGGAAAAATAATCAATCAGATTTTCGAGTGCCTGATCGGTCTTGTGGATCAGTGTCAGATACTGATTGAGCGGTTCGCTGGCATACTGTGACTGGATATCATTCGTCAGATTCATATAGGTATCGGTATATCCGCCATGATTCTGCATCGTCACATTGAAAATAAAGGCCGGTTTGCCGGAGGCTTTGTTTTTCTCATAAGTTTCTATAATATGCTCCATATCCGATGCATCGCTGATATAATTGCGCACATAGGAGACATCCCTGTAATCTTCCATAAAATCCAGATTGTCAAATCCAAGCAGAGGATACACTTTATCCCGGTTCCATCCGCTGGCCTGATACGGATGCTGTGCATAGGTCGCATATCCTAAGGATTTCAGATAACCTGCTAAAGACGGTGTCCTGCTCTTGATGTACTGCTGATACGGAATACTTCCGTTCGGAAGGAATGCCATCGTATTGCCTGTCAGAAATTCAAATTCCGAATCCGCAGTGTTTCCCCCACACACAGATGTCTGGACATATCCCGTGACCGTGTTTTTCTCCCCCTGCTGCATCCGGTGCATAAACGGCATGTAATCCTCATTGGTTTCTAACGGTCCCAGCACTTTTAAATCCGAAAATGCCTCATCCATGATGACAATGATGTTGGGCAGATCCTGTGTGTCGGTTTCTGTTGTTTTAGTTTCGTATTTCGCCAGCGTCTCTTTTGCTTCATCCGCATCGTATCCTGCCGGACGTTCCACTGCCACATAGGCAAGATCCATGGCAAAGGTCACCGCCATGCCGTTTACTTTTGTCATATATGCCGGTGTGAACAGAAACGGATACAGATAATGTTTTGTCTGAAACGATTCCTGCTGCAGGGCATTGACAAATGTACACAATACCAGTCCCACCAGTACGATACTCCCCAGCCTTATTTTCCAGGAAAAACGCGGGCCTTTTTTAAAAAACCGGGTCAGCACAAATAATGCAATAAAAACAAGTGTAACAATCACCATGCGCCGGTCCGGTGTAAAATCATAGTTTCCAGCCACACTAGCTGCTGTTCCAGCCGAAAACAGATCCCACGGAACAAACGGTGTGGAACGGAATTTCATCACATAATGATTGGTAATTCCAAACGCCACAGCAAGTCCGTACAGCACTCTGGACGCAAAACACATTCTTCCGGTCAGAAAATATAACATCCATCCGATCAGCTCAAACAAAAAAATATTAAAAAGCTGTGCTCCCACACGCACTTCCGCAAACGGATTGTGTTCATAACACTCCATCAGGTAAAAAGCAAGCACCGGAACCACGGCATACCAAAACAGCCATATGCCCTTCTGTTTCCACCCTTCTGTCCGTTTTTGTGTGTTGTTTTTCTCCCTTTTTGTCTGCTTACGTGCGACTGTCTGCTCCATGTTCCCTAACATAAAAATGAGTATGGCTCCTTCCATTCCTTCCATTTCCATCGCTTTTCATACGATTTTATCTGAATAGAATTTTACCACACTCATTCTGCTTTTAAAACGCATTTCACATTTTTATCATAATTTCATTCTAGTAATTGGATAACACCAGATGCTCCCGGTATGCACGATCCATACCATCGATCACGCGGCGTGCCTGCCCGTATCTGCGTGGATTGATGGTGATCACCCAGAGGGTATCTGCCCCCTGGTAGATTTCCCTCTTGAAAAAAGGAATCTTTTTACTGTTCTTTGTAAATGGAATGTGCTGTTCAAGCAGTGCCTCCGCCGTATGTGTACTCACTCTGGAATTGGTGGTACGGCACAGTTCCACGTCGTTATCCTTATAATTTCCAAGTTTCATCGTCATGCTTTTTGCATCTTCCTCCTCACGTGACTTTTACCTCAATCTCCCTGCCAAGTCCTCCTGCAACTTTTTCCAGAAAGTCCAGACTCGGATTATATCTCCCGCTCTCCAGACGGGAAATATTTGACTTTCTGGTACCGACTTTTTCTGCGAGCCGTTCCTGTGTCATCCCCTGCTCCTTTCGCACCTGCCGAAGCTGTGCTGCAATTTCCTGTCTGGCGTGATTATGTTCCTGCATATCCGCCCCCTTACACCTTTATAAATCGTGCTCATGTATTCTAAAGTTATCATATATGATAACTTCTGTCAATGAACCAAAAGTCCTATTCCCGAAATCATAAAAAAGCTTGCAAATGCGTCTTTCATATGTTAATATAATATTTGTTCGCGCCGGCATGTCGGAATTGGCAGACGAGGCAGACTCAAAATCTGTTGATGGCAACATCGTGTGGGTTCAAGTCCCACTGCCGGCATATAAAAGACCTCAGGTTTCCAATCGGAAATCTGAGGTTTTCTTTTTGCGGCACATCGTTTTCTTAAACCAACAGAGGACGCATCCCGTTCCCCCGGGATTGCGTCCTCCATTATTTTACCTGTACATCCTAACTCTTTTATTTTGTAATCCTGATATCATCAAAACAGTCAAATGTTGCAAAGTAATCTTCCGGTGTCTCTGCACGGCGGATCATCTTCACACTTCCGTCTTCTTTGAGCAGTAATTCTGCAGAACGAAGACGTCCATTGTAATTATATCCCATGGAAAATCCATGTGCTCCGGTATCGTGGATCACAAGATAATCTCCCATGTCGATCTCTGGCAGTTTCCGGTCAACCGCGAACTTATCACAGTTCTCGCAAAGACTTCCTGTCACATCATACACGTGATCGCATGGTGCATTTTCTTTTCCAAGAACCGTAATGTGATGATATGCCCCGTAAATTGCCGGACGCATCAGGTTTGCTGCACATGCATCCACACCAATATACTCTTTGTAGATATGTTTCTCATGGATGGCCTTCGTCACAAGGCATCCGTAAGGTCCGAGCATGAAACGTCCCATCTCGGTATAAATGGATACATCCCCAAGTCCTGCCGGAACTAAGATCTCATCGAACTTTTTGTGCACACCTTCTCCGATGACAGCGATATCATTCGGCTCCTTGTCCGGTGTATAAGGGATTCCCACACCACCGGAAAGATTTACGAATCTGATATCACATCCGGTCTTTTCCTTTAATTCCACGATCAGTTCAAACAGTTCTCCTGCAAGCTTCGGATAGTATTCGTTTGTGACGGTATTGCTGGCAAGAAATGCATGGACACCGAAATGCTTTGCTCCCTTATCCTTTAAAATCTTAAACGCTTCGATGAGCTGATCCTTTGTCATGCCGTATTTGGAATCTCCAGGGTTGTCCATGATTCCGTTGCTCAGTTCAAATACTCCACCCGGATTGTAACGGCAGCTGATGGTCTCCGGAATATGACCGATCGTTTCTTCTAAGAAATCAATATGGGTGAAATCATCCAGATTGATGATTGCCCCGAGTTCATCCGCATAGGCAAATTCCTCTGCCGGCGTATCATTTGAAGAAAACATAATATGCTTTCCGTCAAATCCACAGGACTTTGCAAGCATCAGTTCTGTGTAAGAGGAACAGTCACATCCCATATCATATTCCTGTAAAATTTTTAAAATATATGGGTTTGGGGTTGCTTTCACTGCAAAATACTCGCGGAATCCCGGATTCCATGCAAAAGCTTCCTTTACTTTTTTTGCATTCTCACGAATGCCTTTTTCATCATATAAATGAAACGGTGTCGGGTATGTTTTAACAATCTCCTCCACCTGACTCTTTGTTACAAACGGCTTTTTCTCCATAATCTGGCTCCTTTATCTACACTTTTTCGTCTGATGTTATGCTACAACAACTCTTTTACAAATTCAAGCAATTTTCGCCTTTTCCTTTTATTTTTCCACAGATTATGATATGATATGCATGATCGAATGTTAGATTAAGCGAACGAAAGATGAGGAACATCATGGGTGTAACAGTTTTACCTTATATTGATCAGACACAGACAGCCAGGCTGCAGGAAGCAGCTTCTGCCAATATACAGACACCGAAAAATACGGATGAAGCCGTCACCACATTTAAGGAATGTCTGGCTTCCGCTGAGCGCAGCGTACAGGCCATGGCAGTGGACGCACTGCTTGCCGCCAGCAACAGTGGCGCCGTTTCCCTGGATACGGTACAGCAGATCCTTGGATTTACCCCGCAGACCGATGCACCGGTTGATACGTCTCCGGTCACGGATACCCCGGCAATTTCCAGTTCTTCTGCAACAAATAGTACCACCTCCTCCGGCAGTGTTTCTTCTCCGGAGAACCTCGAAGAATATTTCAAAGAAGCTTCTGAAACATACGGTGTGGATATCAACCTGCTCAAAGCCATTGCCAGGCAGGAATCCAATTTCAATCCATCCGCAACCAGCTCTGCCGGTGCCATGGGTGTCATGCAGCTGATGCCGTCCACCGCAAAAGGACTTGGTGTCACAAATGCATACGATGCACAGCAAAATATTATGGGTGGTGCCAAACTGATGGCGCAGAACTTAAAGAAATACAACGGAGATGTTTCCCTTGCGCTTGCCGCATACAATGCCGGTGGTGGAAATGTCGACAAGTACGGTGGTATTCCACCGTTTAAGGAAACACAGAATTATGTCAAAAAAGTGCTTGGTTATTATCAGAATTCCAACGCTTAATTTCTAAAAAGAACCCGTGAAGATGAACAGTCTGCTGTTCATCTTCACGGGTTCTTTACTGTCTAAAGAAAATTTGATTATAATTTGAATCTGGAAAGAAGATCTCCAAGACTTGTTCCGGCCGTTTCATTTGAGCTGTACTCGATTGCCTCTGCCTCTTCTTCCTCCTGCGGCTTTTCCATAATATCTTCCAGCGCTTTCATGCTCAGGCTGACTTTTCCATCGTTGGTATTTAAAATCTTCGCCTTTACTTTCTGTCCCTCTTTTAAAACTTCATGAACGGAAGAGATCCGCTTCTGGCTGATCTGTGAAATATGAACCAGACCGCTGATGCCATTCCCGATATTGATGAATGCTCCGTATGGCATAATGGATTCTACGGTTCCCTCTACCACAGATCCAGGCACAAGCATGGCAATCCGGTGATTTCTTTCTTCCTCGCGCTCCTGTCTTGCCACAACTTTTCCGGACAATACCAGTTTATTCTTCTCAGGATCTACGGTAATCACAACGACACGCACATCTTTTCCGATCCATGCATCCGTGTCTTCCACATAATCTGCGGACAACTGGGATGCCGGAATGAATGCACGGATTCCTTCTAAGAATGCAACCACACCACTCGGCACACTCTCTTTGATCCGGACAGTCACAACCGTCTGCTGCTCCATCATCTCCCGGAGTTTATCCCAGGCAAGCACTTCGTTTGCTTCCTTTTTCGACAATTCGATGTTTCCGTGTCCGTCATCTGTACGCACAACCGTTGCCTCGATGATGTCTCCCGGCTGTAATTCTTCCTTCGCATGAAAATCCGGATCATTGCTCAGATTTTCAATTTTGATAATTCCCGGTGCATAATAATTCAGGTCAAGTGTCACTTCTTCATCAGTTACTGCTACCACAGCTCCACTGACAATATCTCCTTCGTTAATCGTGCGGAAAGAACGTTCCAGCTCCTTTTCATAATCCTTCATTGATTCCATCTGCAAAACCTCCTTTAAAATATCTGAAAAATTGCAAAACGGCAGAACCCCAAAGGATTCCACCGTTTTATGAAGCGAGCTGATGACGGGAATTGAACCCGTGACCCCTTCCTTACCAAGGAAGTGCTCTACCTCTGAGCCACATCAGCAATTATCAACTTGTTAAGTTTACTATATACATCAGCATTTGTCAACCCACTTTGAATTAAAATATAATTTTATGTGAGTCAGAATACAATTTATTATGAATTATAGTATACCATAACTTTTATACTTAAAAAAGTAAAGACATTTACCTAATGAGAAATTATACCATAAAAATTCTTGAAAATATACCCATTTTGTTGTAGCATATGTTTTAGTACACTTTACTATGTAAAAGTTAGGAGATAAACATGAAAAAGACACCATTTGTGACAAAACAACAGGTAGAGGAGATTGTTAAAAAATTCCCTACACCATTTCATTTATACGACGAGGCAGGCATCCGCGCCAACGCACAGGCTGTAAAGGATGCATTTGCATGGAATCCGGGCTTTAGAGAGTATTTTGCTGTAAAAGCTACCCCAAACCCATACCTGCTCAAGATTTTAAAGGATTATGACATGGGCTGTGATTGTTCATCATACACAGAGCTTATGCTTGCAAAGTCATGCGGCTTCGATGGAGAGCATATCATGTTTTCATCAAATGATACACCGGCAGAGGAATTTGCATATGCAGACAAGCTTGGTGCTATCATCAATCTCGATGATTTCACACATATTGATTTTTTGGAGGAAACAATCGGATATATTCCGGAGACAATAAGCTGCAGATATAATCCGGGCGGAGTGTTCACACTGTCAAACGGTATCATGGACAATCCGGGAGACTCCAAGTATGGCATGACAAAGGAACAGCTTTTTGAGGCATTCAAAATTCTTAAGTCAAAAGGCGCTAAATACTTTGGCGTGCATGCATTCCTGGCAAGCAATACAGTAACCAACGAGTATTATCCACAGCTTGCAAAGGAGCTTTTTGAGCTGGTTGTTGAGCTTAAAAATGAGACCGGCTGCGATATTAGATTTGTAAATCTTTCAGGTGGAGTTGGCGTGGCTTATAAGCCGGATCAGACACCAAACGATATATCAGTTATCGGCGCCGGTGTACATAAGGTGTACGATGAGGTTTTGGTACCGGCAGGAATGGGCGATGTGGCTATTTACACAGAGATGGGACGTTTTATGATGGCTCCGTATGGCTGTCTTGTGACAAAGGCTATCCATGAGAAGCATATCTACAAGGAGTATATAGGAGTAGATGCGTGTGCGGCAAACCTTATGAGACCGGCTATTTACGGCTCATACCATCATATCACAGTGCTCGGCAAGGAGGATGCACCTTGTGACCATACATATGATGTGGTAGGCTCACTCTGTGAGAACTGTGACAAGTTTGCAATTGACAGACAGCTTCCGAAGATCGATATGGGAGACTATCTGGTAATCCATGATACAGGAGCACACGGCTTCTCAATGGGCTACAATTACAACGGACGACTTCGCTCAGCAGAGATACTGCTCGAAAGCAATGGAGAGGCAAAACTCATCAGAAGAGCAGAAACTCCGGCAGACTACTTTGCAACCTTTGACTGCTTTGATGATATTAAAATAACAGAGTAATCTGCTAGCGCACCTTGCAGAGCACGTGTCCGAATTTTATCCATTTGCTCATATCATCAACATTATCGCTGTCGACATAAAAGGTCTCACCGTAATTGTTGATTGGTGTGAGCTCACATGGGTTTGTCTGGTGGAGTTTTCTGATGTATGCACGCTTGTTCTGTGCGTTGATAAAGATACCGGTATCGCCGTCACGGATTGGGTTTCGACTGATTAGAAGTATATCGCCTTTATTATATACAGGATGCAGATGATTGCTTGTGATGCGGATTCCGATGTGAAGGGCATCACCAAAGGCTTTTCTGTAATTTGAAACATCAAGTTTTTCGACATTGTAGGAGTCCAAAATCATGCCGTCGGCCATATTGCCTGTCGGGATGAGGACGGAAATCAGATCCTCCTTATGATTGCTTTCATCCTTGTAGGCAGACAGCGCAAGCTCAGTGTCTATAATCGAGTCTATAAGTATGCGCTGGCTTTTGGAAAGTTTTTTGATGCGCTTTACAAGGTCTATTACATCATCATTGAAGCCTGTTAGTTCGCAGGAAAATCGTCCTGTCAGCTTGTATATCAGGTAAGCGGTGTAGATGTCTATACGAGAGGATTCTCCGTTTGCTATTCGCTTGTAGGTGGAGAGTGACATATCAAGTGCTTTTGCAAACTGTGCCTGGGACATACCAAGCTTTATGCGTTCGCGCTCGATATTTGTTGATATGTTGTTTACTATTTCAAGTCGGTTCATTTATGAGCTAATCTCCCTTCTTTTTAAAAAAATAAACTCCAAATTTGGTCAAGTATTGACATGCGCAATACACTATAATGGTTATTGTTGAAACATAAATAAATATATAAGAAACGTCAATTACTGTCAAATTAAAATGTTTGTTATATAAAAAGGGAGGTGTCCTGAAACTTAATTAGTGTAAGCTGAATGCAGCTTACACTTTTTTTATTTAAACAAATGCAGCTTTATTTTTGATAAATATCAAAAAACTTTTTTGAAATAAATGTGTCTGAGGCATTGATTAGAGCACCGCTAATTGGTACAATGTTTTATTAGGTGATGAATCAGTATTACGAGGTCTAGATATAAATGAATGATATAGCAATTGATAAAGAACACTTACATTATTTGGAACAGCTGTCGGAGATGTATCCGACAATAGGCAAGGCATCATCTGAGATTATCAATCTGCAGGCTATTTTAAACCTGCCAAAGGGCACAGAGCACTTTGTATCTGACGTGCATGGTGAGTATGAAGCCTTTTCCCATGTGCTGAAAAATGGTTCTGGGGCTGTAAGAAAGAAGATAGATGATGTATTTGGTCTGGCGATGAACAAGGCTGACAAGGCTGCGCTTGCCACACTCATCTACTACCCAAGGGAAAAGATGGAGCTTATTAAGCAGGACGAGCCGGATATGGATTCGTGGTATAAGACGACTCTTTATAAGCTGATAGAGGTGTGCAAGACCGTTTCATCAAAGTATACGCGCTCCAAGGTGAGAAAAGCTTTGCCGGAGGAGTATGCATATGTTATAGAGGAGCTCATCACAGAAAAGCCGGAGGTGTTAAACAAGGAGGCTTACTACGAGTCAATCATCAATACAACAGTGGAGCTGGGCACTGCGGAGGAGTTTATAGTGGTGCTTTCTGAGCTTATTCAGAGACTTGCTGTTGACCATCTGCATGTGCTTGGCGATATATACGACAGGGGAGCTGGACCGCATCTGATAATGGACAGGCTGTGCAGATATCACTCGCTGGATATACAGTGGGGCAATCACGATATTATCTGGATGGGGGCAGCCGCAGGAAATCCTGCATGTATTGCAACTGTTGTCAGAAACAGTATCAGATATGGTAATCTGGACGTGGTCGAGGAGGGCTATGGCATAAATATGCTTCCGCTTGCTACGTTTGCACTGAAGGCTTACAAGGATGACCCATGCACCAGATTTGTGTTTAAGGTGGCTCCAAGTGGCGCAGATAATATGGAGAGTGATCTGATAAAGAAGATGCACAAGGCTATTGCCATCATACGTTTCAAGCTGGAGGGACAGCTCATTAAGAAGTGGCCTGAGTATGGCATGCAGGAACGATTGCTCTTGGAACATATTGATTATGAACAGGGCACTATAGAGCTTGAGGGCAGAACTTATAAGCTTCTTGATACAAGCTTTCCGACAATTGACCCGGCTGATCCTTACAGGCTGACAGAGGGGGAAGAGGAAGTCATACAGAGGCTCAGGAGCTCGTTTATTCATTGCGAGAAGCTTAAAAACCACGTTGGGATGCTGCTTAAAAGAGGCAGCATGTACAAGGTATATAATGGTAATCTGCTTTTCCACGGATGCATACCGATGGAGGAGGACGGAAGCTTCGCAAAGGTAAATATCTATGGTAAAGAGTATAGTGGCAAGGCTTTGTTTGATATACTGGAGACTTACGTCAGAAAGGCTTTTTTCTCGGATGATAAGCTGGAAAGACAAAAGGGCAGCGATATCATGTGGTACATATGGACAGCACCATATTCTCCGCTTTATGGCAGAAATAAGATGGCTACGTTTGAGAGATATTTTATAGATGACGATGACATGAAAATAGAAAAGAAAAACTTTTATTATGACTATATAAACAAGCCTGAGTGTGCGCAGCGTATACTCGAGGAGTTTGGTTTGCATGATAAAAGAGACCATATCATAAACGGACATGTTCCTGTGCACAGATTAAGAGGTGAAAGCCCTGTGAAGTGCGACGGCAGAGTGATAGTCATAGATGGTGGTTTTTCAAAGGCGTACCGCAGGCGGACAGGCATCGCGGGATATACCTTGATTTACAATTCATATGGGCTGACATTGACAGCACATGAGCCGTTTGAATCACCGGAGACGGCAGTAAGGGATGAGAGGGATATCGTATCAAGGCGTGAGGCTGTAGAGGTACTTGATAAGAGAATACTTGTCGGAGATACGGATGCCGGAATAAAGATGAAGGAAAAGATAGCTGATCTAAAGCATCTCATTGCGGCATATCGTTCGGGTGAGATTGCAGAGCGCGATGATTAGAAAGAGGGAATATGATGTATGTAGTTGATGGGTTTGAGTTTCAGACAAAGGAAGAGGCAAGGCAGTAGAAGAGAGGGAAAAAGCACTGGATGAAAGGCAGGATGCAACAGAGTGGACAAAATAAAGATACTGGTGGTAGATGACGAGAGCAGGATGAGAAAGCTCGTGCATGATTTCCTTGCAAGGGAAGGGTATGAGGTACTTGAGGCCGGAGACGGCGAGGAGGCACTTGATATATTTTATCAGCAGAAGGACATAGCACTGCTGGTGCTCGATATAATGATGCCAAGGATAAATGGTTTTGAGGTATGCCGTGAAATCAGACAGACTTCAAAGGTGCCGATTATTATGCTTACAGCTAAGGGCGATGAGCGTGATGAATTAAACGGCTTTGACATTGGTGCTGATGAGTACATTTCAAAGCCATTTTCTCCCAAGATACTGGTGGCCAGGGTAAATGCTCTCCTTCGCAGGGCGAATAAACTGGGCAAGGAGGCAGTAATAAGCGAGGCCGGTGGTATTGTCATGGACAAGACGGCACACACTGTAGCTATTGATGGCAAGGATATTGAACTTTCGGTAAAGGAATTTGAGCTTTTGGATTACTTTATGAGCAATCAGGGAATTGCGCTTACCAGGGAGCGCATACTTGACAGTGTGTGGAGCTATGATTATTTTGGCGATGCGAGGACTATTGATACACATGTGAAGAAATTAAGAAGCAAGATGGGCGCTAAAGGCGACTATATAAAGACTGTCTGGGGTGTGGGATATAAGTTCGAGATACAGTAAGTGTTAAGCTTAGGACTAATGGATTCGGGATAAGAGGTGTCACCATGAAAAAGAAAAAAACGTTATCCACACAGCTTACGCTTGTGATTTCATTCATTGTTCTTCTGATAGTGGGAGTGTTCTGGATGGCTAATAACACACTGCTGGAAAAGTATTATGTATTTAACAAGGAAAAAGAGATGCTTGCTGTATATAAAATGGTGGACTTGGCTGCAAAAAATGACAAACTTTCAGATGATACGTTTGCTGTAGCATTTGAAAAGAAATGTGTTGGCGCCAATATAGATGCGGTTGTGTTCAACAAATACGGTAAGGTCATAATTGAGGGAACCACTGACAATCAGGAAATATTCCAGCTGCTTTTGGAGGCGAGCATGTCGTCGTATTCGGCAGACTACAACAACCTGAATATGACAAGGCAGAAGGATAAAAGGCTGGGGACAGAGTATATTATCATAAATAACAGACTGATTGACGGTAACTTTGTATACATGAAGACACCGCTTGAGAGCATTAAGGAGAGCGTGTCCATATCGAACCGCTTTTTTGCAATAGGCACAGTGGCTGCTATTGTTGTGGGAGTGTTTATGGCATATATTGTTGCTCGCAACATGACTAGGCCGATAAGAAATATGACTGAGCTGTCTACAAGGATGGCGAAGCTTGATTTTGATGCGAAGTACATTGATACGGAAAACAGTGCAAAGGAGCTTTATGTGCTTGGTGAGCATATGAATGAGCTGTCGCAGACACTTGAGCAGACCATCACAAGACTAAAGGTGGCAAACAATGAATTACAGCGTGATATAAAGAAAAAAGAAGAGATTGATGAGATGAGAAAGGAGTTTTTGTCAAATGTGTCACATGAGTTAAAAACTCCGCTTGCTCTGATCTCGGGCTATGCTGAGGGGCTCAAAGAGGTCGTAAATGACGATGATGAGAGCCGTAACTTCTACTGTGATGTCATCATGGACGAGACTGACAAGATGAACCGCATGGTTATGAAGCTTTTATCTCTCAATCATCTGGAGGATGGCAGTGATGTGCTTGAGATGACGAGGTTTGATTTGACATCGCTTGTCAGAGGGGTTATAGACTCATCTAAGCTTCTGGCACAGAAAAATGAGGCTGCAATTGAGTTTGACCGCACTGATTCCGTATATGTGAGCGGTGATATATACAAGATTGAAGAGGTTGTGACAAACTATATCAGCAATGCGATAAATCACTGCACAAGAGGTGGCACTATCACTGTATCATACAGCATGTACAGCGACCGTGTGAGGGTCAGCGTGTTTAACACGGGAGAGCCGATACCTGATAAGGATATAGAAAATATATGGAATAAGTTCTATAAGGTGGACAAGGCCAGAACAAGGGAATATGGCGGAAGCGGCATAGGGCTGTCTATAGTAAAGGCCATTATGGAACTGCATCACAGAGGGTATGGTGTCATAAATCACAAGGATGGTGTAGAATTCTGGTTTGAACTTGAGTTATTTATTGCAAACAATCAATAAATGTGTTACCATATGTATTATTAGGATAAAAGTCATAGAATAAGAACGGGTTTATTACAATGACGTGAAGAAATATAAAAATGGCATATGTCGATAGTTGTTGATGCCATTGCTCTGTATAATATAGATGATAGAGATGACTATACACTGGCACTGACACAGAAATTAAATGAATTAGGCATTAAAGAGGAGACAAAATGATATGATAGCAATCATCGATTATGGAGCAGGCAATCTGCGAAGTGTGGAAAAGGCTCTTACAGCTATAGGCGAGGAGAGTATTGTGACCAGAGACAGGCATGAGATTTTAAATGCCGATAAGGTAATACTTCCCGGAGTAGGAGCTTTTGGAGATGCAATGGATTCGCTAAAAAAATACGAGCTGGACAAGGTGATTCACGAGGTATGTGACATGGACAAGCCATTTCTTGGCATATGCCTGGGTCTTCAGCTATTATTTGAGGGAAGCGATGAGAGTCAGGGCGTTGAGGGGCTTCATGTGCTTGACGGACAGATACTTCGCATACCAGATAAGGAAGGACTTAAAATACCTCACATAGGCTGGAATTCACTTGATTTACAGAACAATGGAAGGCTGTTTAAAGGTCTTTCAGAGCATCCGTATGTATATTTTGTGCATTCGTACTATCTGAAAGCCACTGATGAAGCAATTGTCACAGCAACGACAGAGTACAGTACACACATTCATGCGTCTGTAGAGAAAAATAATGTGTTCGCCTGCCAGTTCCATCCGGAAAAGAGCAGCACAGTCGGACTTTCGATACTTAAAAATTTTGCAGGGATAGGGGAGGCATAATATGTTTACGAAGAGAATAATCCCATGTCTGGATGTGAATAATGGACGTGTTGTGAAGGGCATAAACTTTGTCAATTTAAGAGATGCAGGTGACCCGGTTGAGATTGCGGCTGCTTATGATAAGGCAGGTGCAGATGAGGTGGTTTTTCTGGATATTACGGCTTCAAGCGACAACAGAAATACTGTTGTGGATATGGTCAGAAAGGTTGCTGAAAAGGTGTTTATACCGTTCACGGTGGGCGGTGGCATCAGAACAGTCGATGATTTTAAGGCGCTGCTTAGAGAGGGTGCGGACAAGATTTCAATAAATTCAAGTGCCATAAACACACCGCGGCTCATAAGTGATGCGGCTGACAAGTTTGGCAGTCAGTGTGTGGTTGTGGCAATCGATGCAAGGCGTCGTGCTGACGGAAGCGGCTGGAATGTATACAAGAACGGAGGCCGCATAGATACAGGCCTTGATGCCATTGAATGGGCTGTTAAGGCAAATGAGCTTGGAGCGGGAGAAATCCTTCTTACAAGCATGGATTGTGACGGCACAAAGGATGGCTACGATATCGAGCTTACAAGGCTTATTGCCGATAACGTTTCTGTTCCGGTTATCGCATCGGGCGGTGCAGGCACAAAGGAGCATTTTTACGAGGCTCTGACAGAGGGAAAGGCTGACGCAGCACTTGCAGCATCACTTTTCCACTACAAGGAGCTTGAAATTATGGATTTAAAGAATTATCTGGCAGATAAAGGTGTGTCGGTCGGAAGATAGGCGGTAGATTGAGATTATGAGTATGCTTGACGGCGAGTGGGCAAAGGCTGTGGGAGCCGAGTTTAAAAAACCGTATTACAGGGATTTGTACAATTTTGTGAGAGATGAATATGCCACACATGTGGTATATCCGCCGGCAGATGATATATTTAATGCCATGCATTTTACACCACTTAACAAGGTAAAGGTACTCATCCTCGGGCAGGATCCGTACCATAATGTCAATCAGGCACATGGATTGTCATTTTCTGTGCTTCCGTCTCAGAAGGATATTCCACCATCACTGCAGAATATCTACAAGGAGCTTAACGATGATCTGGGGTGTGATATCCCCAATAACGGATACCTGAAGAAATGGGCTGACCAGGGTGTTTTACTTTTGAATACGGTACTCACCGTCAGGGCTCATCAGGCCAACTCACATCAGGGACACGGCTGGGAGAAGTTCACGGATGCAATCATAGAGGCTGTAAATGAGCAGGACAGACCTATAGTGTATATGCTCTGGGGCCGCCCGGCACAGTCGAAGATTCCTATGCTTACAAATCCAAAGCATCTGATATTGACAGCACCGCATCCAAGTCCGCTGTCGGCTTACAGAGGCTTTTTTGGATGCAAGCATTTTAGTAAAGCCAATGAGTTTCTTAAGGAGCATGGAGTGGAGCCTGTTGACTGGCAGATAGAGGATATATAAAGGATGACAATACCGGCTCATATGTTAGTAATACCGGGCTGGGTAATACCGGCAGATATCAATTCAAAGTCGCTTGCGAAGGTGGGAATCACAGTGGATATAATTATAATATGTTTTTATAGTTGCAGACAGGATGGAAATTCCTATCTTACTTTGTGACTTAACAGAAAAAGAAGCATCCCGGCTTGGGATGCTTCTTTTGATTATAATTAGCGTTTAGTTGTCGTTTTCATCGTCCTCGCTCATTGAGTAGACCTGACGCTTACGTGCCATCTCATCACTCTCAAGATATTCATCGTAGGTTGTGATCTTGTCGATCATTGAACCGTTTGGCAGGAATTCTATGATTCGGTTGGCGGTTGTCTGGACTACCTGGTGGTCACGGCAGGCAAAGAGGATTACTCCAGGGAATTTTATCATTCCGTTGTTTAATGCTGTGATTGACTCCATGTCGAGGTGGTCTGTAGGCTCATCGAACATGAGTACATTGCTTCCCATGATCATCATGCGGGATAGCAGTACACGAACCTTTTCTCCTCCGGAGAGTACACGCATTTTCTTTACTCCATCCTCACCGGCAAAGAGCATACGGCCAAGGAAACCTCGCACATATGTGGCGTCCTTGATTTCTGAGTACTGTGTGAGCCAGTCAACGATGAGCTCATCAGTATCAAAGATTGCGGTATTGTCCTTTGGGAAGTATGACTGGCTGGTTGTGACACCCCATTTATATGAGCCCTCGTCAGGTTCAAGCTCTCCGGCAAGGATTTTAAACATAGTTGTTTTTGCAAGCTCATTTCCTCCGACAAATGCAATTTTGTCATCGTGGTTAACAGTGAATGAGATATTGTCAAGTACCTTTACGCCGTCGATGGTTTTTGAGATGCCTTCGACAAAAAGCACATCGTTTCCGATTTCACGCTCAGGACGGAAATCAATGTATGGGTATTTACGGCTTGATGGACGTATTTCATCAAGCTGGATTTTTTCGAGGGCACGCTTTCTTGATGTAGCCTGCTTTGATTTAGAGGCATTGGCAGAGAAACGCTGGATAAATTCCTGCAGCTCCTTGATCTTTTCCTCTTTCTTTTTGTTTGCTTCCTTCATCTGACGGACAATAAGCTGGCTTGATTCATACCAGAAATCATAGTTTCCTGCGTAGAGCTGGATCTTACCGTAATCCATGTCGGCGATGTTCGTGCAGACCTTGTTGAGGAAGTATCTGTCATGGGATACAACGATGACCGTATTCTCGAAATTGATGAGGAATTCCTCAAGCCATGAGATGGCATCGAGGTCTAAGTGGTTGGTAGGCTCATCGAGAAGCAGTATGTCAGGATTTCCAAACAGTGCCTGAGCGAGAAGCACCTTGACTTTTACTGCACCCGGCAGATCTGCCATCAGAGTGTAGTGATCCTCAGTAGGTACACCGAGACCGTTTAAGAGAGTAGCTGCATCCGACTCAGCATTCCAGCCGTCCATATCGGCAAACTCAGCCTCAAGCTCGCTGGCACGGATTCCGTCCTCGTCTGAGAAATCCTCCTTCATATAGATGGCTTCCTTCTCCTTCATGATATCATAGAGACGCTTATTACCCATGATAACCGTATCAAGTACTGTAAACTCATCGTACTTGAAGTGATCCTGCTGTAAGAATGACAGTCTCTGTCCCGGAGTGATTGCGATATCACCGTTTGTAGGCTCAAGCTGTCCTGAGAGAATCTTTAAAAATGTAGACTTGCCGGCACCGTTTGCACCAATAAGTCCGTAGCAGTTTCCCTCTGTGAATTTTATGTTGACATCCTCAAATAAAGCTTTTTTACCAATTCTTAATGTAATATTGTTTGCACTAATCATTTTGTCTTTATTCAATCCTTTCCTATTTAATAACCTGTTCGTTTCTGTAACACATCGTTTCTATTTTAACGTAAAACCAGTATTTTGCAAGTGTTTTACAGGCGATTTATAGCCATTGTGCCCTTTTGTACATAAAATTTACCTTGTTAATAAATATTTTAGGATTTTTGTACAATGTATTGCTAAAAAAACTTGATTTTTTACAGCGCACAAACTAAACTATTATATAGAGACATTCTGATTCATGTCTATAATTGAACATTTATTTTACAGGAGGAAATATCATGTCTAGAGCAAAACAGTCGATGGATGGAAATACCGCTGCCGCTCATGTAGCATATGCCTACACAGAGGTTGCCGGAATCTATCCTATCACACCTTCTAGCCCAATGGCTGATACAGTTGATCAGTGGTCAGCAGCAGGACAGAAGAACATTTTCGGAAGCACTGTAAAGGTAGTTGAGATGGAGTCTGAGGCAGGTGCCGCTGGTACAGTTCACGGATCTCTTGCAGCTGGTGCACTTACTACAACATTTACAGCTTCACAGGGACTTTTACTTATGATCCCTAATATGTACAAAATCGCAGGTGAGAATCTTCCTTGCGTATTTGACGTATCAGCTCGTACAGTATCTTCACATGCACTGAATATCTTCGGTGATCACAGTGATGTATATGCTTGTCGTCAGACTGGTTTCGCAATGCTTTGTGAGACAAATCCACAGGAGGTTATGGATCTTTCACCGGTTGCACACTGTGCAGCACTTGAGGGAAAGGTTCCATTCATTAACTTCTTCGATGGATTCCGTACTTCTCATGAGATCCAGAAGATCGAGAAGTGGGATTATGAAGATCTCAAAGAGATGTGTCCAATGGATGCAGTTGCTGAATTCAGAGCACACGCTCTTAACCCAGAGCATCCAGCAGCTCGTGGATCACACGAGAACGGAGATATCTTCTTCCAGCATAGAGAGGCATGTAACAAGTTCTATGATGAGCTTCCAGCAGTTGTTGAGAAGTACATGGACAAGGTTAATGCTAAGCTTGGTACAGATTACAAATTATTCAACTACTACGGAGCACCTGACGCTGATCGTGTAATCATCGCTATGGGTTCTATCAATGATGTAGCTGAGGAAGTAATCGATTACTTAACAGCAAAGGGTGAGAAAGTCGGACTTATTAAGGTACGTCTTTACCGTCCATGGTCTTCAGAGGCTCTTCTTAATGCTATTCCAAAGACTGCAAAGAAGATCGCTGTATTAGACCGTACAAAAGAGCCAGGATCACTTGGTGAGCCATTATACTTAGACGTTGCTACAACACTTCGTGAAGCAGGAATGAACGATGTTGTATTAGTAGGCGGACGTTACGGATTAGGATCTAAGGATACACCACCTTCTTCAGTATTTGCTGTATATACAGAGCTTGAGAAGGATGCTCCTAAGCACAGATTTACAATTGGAATCGTGGATGATGTTACAAATCTTTCACTTCCAGAGGTTAAGCCAGCTCCTATCACATCTGCACCTGGTACAAAAGAGTGCAAATTCTGGGGTCTCGGCGGAGATGGTACTGTAGGTGCTAACAAGAACTCTACAAAGATCATCGGTGACCACACAGACAAATACATCCAGGCATACTTCCAGTATGACTCAAAGAAGACTGGTGGTGTTACAATTTCTCACTTGAGATTTGGTGACAACCCAATCAGAAGCCCATACTACATCAACCAGGCTGACTTCGTAGCATGCCACAACCCTGCATACGTTATCCAGGGCATGAAGATGGTTCAGGATGTTAAGCCGGGCGGAGTATTCATGATCAACTGCCAGTGGACAGATGAAGAATTAGGACATCATCTTAACGCTGAAGCTAAGAAGTACATTTATGATAACAAGATTCAGCTTTACACAATCAATGCCATTGATAAGGCTATCGAAATCGGTATGGGTAAGAGAACTAACACAATCTTACAGTCTGCTTTCTTTAAGTTAGCTGATGTAATGCCTATCGATGATGCTATTAAGTTCATGAAGGAAGCTGCTAAGAAGTCTTACTCTAAGAAGGGTGATGCTGTAGTAGAGATGAACTACAAGGCTATTGATGCCGGTGTAGATGCTATACATAAGGTAGAAGTTCCAGATTCTTGGGCTAATCCAGAAGCTGATGCTCCTAAGGAAGCTAAGACAGGACGTCCAGAAGTTGTTAAGTTAGTTAACGATCTTCTTGAGCCAATCTCTAAGATGGATGGTGACAGCCTTCCAGTTTCAGCATTCAAGGATTGCGCTGATGGTCAGTTCGAAACAGGTGCTTCTGCATACGAGAAGAGAGGAACAGCAGTTATGGTTCCTGAGTGGGATCCAGCAGCCTGCGTTCAGTGTAACAGCTGTGCATTTGTTTGTTCACATGCAACAATCAGACCATTTATTCTTTCAGCTGATGAAGTTAC
>ERZ779645.366-NODE-366-length-27319-cov-4.910065_pt1 | contig 27319 bp, 30 predicted proteins | sample MGYA00511103_ERZ779645 | MGnify/ENA primary metagenome ERZ779645 (study PRJEB29588, sample SAMEA2158521) | human gut metagenome | biome: human gut; feature: human-associated habitat; material: faeces | place: Denmark | collected 2008/2010 ...
CGCCTGCTCTTCCGAAAAGCTGAATGGCGATCCTGAATACACGTATAAGGCTGGAGTCATTTTGACTTTTTCTGGACTGATACTGACTGCGATTGGTGGTAGACTCATCTAATGGGAAAGAAACAGAACAAGAAAAAAGCCATTAGGCTGCTGATCGTCTATAAAAATCAGGAGACTCAAAACTTGACGTTTCTCCGACCACTCAATAGATCGAATTGTGAAGTGGCTGTCGTAGCTTTGTTTACAGCTATTGGTCCAGAACGTCCACGCCTTATAGAAGCATACGACGAAAACGATGGGTGCGTAGGATCGTGGACTTTCAAACCGAAGGAAAATGCAGATGTCGTTGATGCAAAAGCCCTCCAAGAATAAAGAGTCGACTGGAGTGAGCGTGTTCCAACGTGTTCTTAGACGTCCGCATAGGGGTGTGCTAGCCCTTGACCCAGGAGGCACAACAGGCTGTGCCTGGAGCTACAAGAATGCTGTGAACGTCGGATACTCAATGGTGCCTCACGACCAGACCATTAAGTGGATGGAAGAGTTTCTGCGCAATGCTGGTCCATCCATTCAGGTGGTCGTAATCGAGAAGCACACTCCTCGCATTGGAGTAACGATGGGTCGTGAAGCCACGATGACTATGGAGTTGGTTGGTGGTTGTGCTGCAGTGGCTGAGCGGAACGGATGTGAAGTCGTGTGGCATACAGCGTCTCAGATGAAGACCGTGCCTTGGTGTGACCTAGGTAAGGGTGTTCACGCCAAAGATGCTGCCAAACATCTCGCAAGATTCATACTTGATGATGCTGGAGCCAATGGACTGATTGAGCTTTGATTCTGAAAATATTTCGGAGCCTTAGAATCGTATTTAACAAGAGAAACACCGCAGACTCATACAAGTGCTGCGGTGTTTCTATATGCTCACGTTAGAATTGGTTTGAATCATGTGAATTGCCGTCTGTGCGGTTTAGCGTTTGAACGTACTGCCAACTACCAATGCACGAGTCCCAAAACACCTCATCTAGACGCTTAGAATCGGACTTTCTTTCTATTCGAAGCTTCAGATAGGCTTTTCGAGCGTTCCTCTCGTTCTTGTAAATCTGAAGAAGATAAATCCTACCGTTCCTGTGGAACGTCAAACGGTAAAAGCGCCTACTCATCGAACAGCTCCTCGCCGATGGCGATCTCAACGGAGCTAAGAGCGTTCGCCATAGCTTCGACAGCCATCTTCTCAGAAGTGGTCTTACCAATGCGTTCAGCGATAGGGGGGAAGTCGGTCATGGTAGTCATTGCAGTGTCCTTTCGAAGTCGTTGTTAATTTCCTGCAGTACTATTATCCCTCGGAATTGTTCAACTTTCATTGAGAATCTTGAGAATAATAAAAATATTCATGAAAGATGTTGTTAATGTGGTAAAACAAGAAAATGTGTTAATGCATAAGAAAATATAATGAAATTGATAAGATAATCTATAAGAAAAAAGAGCGATAATGAATAAGGAGTATATATTTAAATAATGGGAATGTGGTGATAATGACGACTAACAGGGGAAACAAGAAGACTAAGACTTCGAAGAAGGTCTTCGAACCTAAGAAGTCGAAGCCTAAGTATTCCAAGAACAACCCACATCCTAAGCACATTGAAGATCCTGAGCATTGGACATACTGGGGTACTCCTCGTTGTCAAGGACGCAATCCTCGAACTGGAAAGCAATGTACAAAGGGTGCAACCGTAGACGGGAAATTCTGTGCAGTCCATACGGATATTGAAGAGGCTGCTGCTAAGGGTGGATATCATAAATTTGATGAGAAAGCTCCTCAGATTATCGCACTCGTGAAGCAAGGATACACGTTCACAACTGCTTCCGCTCGTGTGGGACTGAATCCTCGTACAATCACTGAATGGCGTCGTCGTGGCAAGGAAGAAATGGCACGAGGACAAGAAGGCAAATATGCCAAGTTCTGGTGCGACTTGGAAGAGGCTCGCATCTTCGCATGCTCATTGGTTGAGAACGCTCTGTTCTCTGCCGCTATCAACGGCAACGTCTCAGCCATGATCCGATATCTCGAATGTCGTATGCCTGATGTGTGGAATGCCAAGCGGGTGATGGAGATTTCCGTCGAGACAAAACACAAGCTAGACGTGAATTGGCAGGTAGACGTGAAAGCCCTAACAGATGAACAATTGCGCGCCAAGGTAAAAGAAATTGCACAAGCTGTGGAAGTGACCGTGGGAGATCATGTGGATGATGCGGCACTTCCCGCCTTACCCGTGGCTGCCGAGGTGGTGGAAGATGCCAAAGCGTAACAAAGTCGTCTCGCATGTCGGCACAAAAGCTCCTGAAGGTCTTCCCACTCAGTTGTCTGAGGGAGACAAGACTCAACCGCTCGACATCAAAGATGTGCCCAACATGCTCGGTCAGCTCGAATGTATCCGACAGGAGCTCGCACGTCGTCACCTTCTCGACTATACGCTGTACATGGACGAGGGCTACAAAATCGGACGCCACCACAGACTTATTGCAGCACAGCTCGAAGCGACCATTAATGATGTAGTCGCCATTCACGAAGGCCGCATGAAAGAATCCGAGAGCGACAATCTACGTGTCATGATCTTCATGCCGCCTCGACACGGCAAGTCCCGTCTCGTCTCCCAGGAGTTCCCTGTGTGGGGTATGGGCAACCATCCATGGATGACATGGATGCTCACGTCTTACTCGGCAGACCTCGCTCAAGAGTTCGGTCGAATGACGAGGAACAAGATGAGAGACAGCGAGGAGCTGTTCGGAGTAAGGCTCGCAGAGGATGCTGCTCGTGCAGACCGATGGGGGCTTGAAGGGAATCACGACAATGGCATTGTTGCAGCGGGTGTTGGTGGTGCTATCACTGGTAAGGGTGCTCACATCGCCATCATTGACGACCCGATTAAGAACTATGAAGAGGCTAGCTCCGAGACCGTGAGGCGTTCTGCCTACAACTGGTATCAGACTACACTACGCACTCGTCTGGCTCCTGGTGGTGCCGTGATTGTCGTTATGACTCGTTGGCACCAGGACGACCTCGCAGGACGTCTGTTGGCAGACATGGAGAAGGGTGCTGACAAGTGGAAGGTGCTGAGCCTTCCCGCTCTGGCAGAAGGCACCGACCAGCTCGGTCGCTCTGAGGGAGAGGCACTGTGGCCGGAGATGTACGATGAGGTGTCGCTGAATCGTACGCGCATCGCCATGGGCAGCTATATGTTCAACGCCATGTACCAGCAGCATCCCAGTCCTCCTGACGGCACCATGTTCCGCAGGAAGGATTTCAGGTATTGGGAGCTCATCGACCACACGTATGTGCTGCACAGGGACGCGGGAGACGAGAGGTTCGTGCCTGAGCAATGCTGGCACTTCCAGACCGTCGATCCGACAGCCTCTGCCAAGACCACAGCGGACTGGTTCGTATGCAGCACGTGGATTGTCACTCCGAAGAACGACCTGCTTCTTTGGGATGTGTTCAGAGCGCAGATGGAAGGAGCAGAGCAACCTAGGCTCCTGCTCGACCAGTACAGACGCTACATGCCTACGTGCATGGGCATCGAGGTCAATGGTGTCGGTCGTCCCGTCTTCCAGATGCTGCGCAATGCTGGCGTGCCTGTGATGGAGCTGAACGCCACCAAGGACAAGGTCACCAAGGCAATCCCCATGGGTGCTCGTTACGAGAGCCACAAGGTATTCCACCGTATGGGGGCTGCATGGCTGGGGGACTACGAGGATGAGCTCGTCGGATTCCCCATGGGTGCCCATGACGACCAAGTCGATACGGCATCCTATGCCGCTATTCTCACTCAGGAGCTCGCTAGTCGTAGGACTGGTGCTTCACTGGTCGAGCTCGACGTACCAAACATCATCTCACCAGTGTAGGAGGTATCTGAATGGCAATGGACAAGAATCATCCGCTCTTGAAGATAGCCAATGGGCTGAGCGGCGGACAGCTTAACAGTCTCAGCGAGGCTGTCGAGCTGTACGGCAATATGGCATTTACTGAGCATAGCAACAACGAGCTACTGCAGGAGCGTATCGCTGAGTTGGAGCTGGCTCTGGATGACGTGGGCTACGAGCGTATCGGCGACTCTACGCTGAACCGTCAGTTCACCAAGGCGTCCATCGACAAGATTGCCGCCATGGCGAGGGTGTACTGGTTGAAGAACCCTCTGGTCAAGCGAGCCGTTGCCACTCAGGCGAACTACGTGTTCGGTCAGGGTGTTGACGTGGTGGCTGCAGATGAGAGTGTCCAGTCTGTCATCGATGCATTCATGGACGATTCCAAGAACAAGACTGAGCTCACAGGCGAACAGGCTATGCTGGTCAAGGAGACTGAGCTTCAGGTGACTGCGAACCTGTTCTTCACCTTCTTCACAGACCCGCTCAACGGTGCCACTCGTGTGCGTACCATTCCGTTGAACGAGATTACCCGCATCATTTACAATCCCGAGGATAGCAAAGAGCCGTGGTACTATTTCCGTCAGTGGCAGCAGCCTAAGGAGGCAGGTTCCCAAAAGTACGAGACTCGACAGGCAATGTACCCAGACATTAACTACATGCCTCAGGGAGGTCTGCCTCGATACTTCAACGGTATTGAGGTCATGGCGATGAATCCAGTATACCATGTGAAGACGAACTGCCTGTCCGACATGGAATACGGTGTGTCTGAGATCTACGCGGCCATTGACTGGGCTAAGGCATACAAGGAGTTCCTTGAGGATTGGTACACCATTGTCAAGAGTCTGTCTAAGTTCGCATGGAAGGCTACGAGCAAGTCTGGCGCCACTGGTATGGGGCAAGCCAAGCAGGTGCTCGAAGGAGCCATTAACGGTGGTTCTAACCCTATGAATAGCGATCTGCCTGGGCAAGCGGCTAAGGTGTGGATGTCCTCGGACAATTTCGATCTTACACCCATGCCGAAGAGTGGTGCTACTGTGGCTGTGGACGATGGTCGTCGTGCTCTGTTGATGGTATGTGCTGCGACTGGCATCTATGAGCACTACTTTGGAGATCCCAGTACAGGCAACCTTGCTACTGCCAAGGCGATGGAGCAGCCCATGCTTCTCATGTTCCAGGAGCGTCAGGAGCTGTGGACGGACATCTTCAGCACGGTGCTGGACTACGTCATCGATCAGTCTGCGCTGAAGCCTGGTGGTAAGCTCAAGGGTATCCGCTCGTTCAACGACTATGGCGAGTCTTACGTTGATACAGGCGAGCTTGACCGTACGTTCGATATTAAGTTCCCGCCCATCCTCCAGGAGGACATCAGCGAGCGCATCGATGCTATCGTTAAGAGCGTGACTCTGTCTGGGCAGACCCCTGCCAACACCATCGACCTCAAGACCGCTACCACCCAGCTGCTCACTGCGCTCGGTGAGGACACGGACATTGTGGACAAGCTGTTCCCCGATGAGCCGAAGAGTTGGGACGAGGTCGAAGAGGAGAAACAGCAGAAGGCTCTTGAGATTGCCATGGGGCAACAGTCTGCTGCAGACCAGCAGGCAGCTCAGGCGGCTAAGGCTGCAGGAGCAATTGACAATGCCAAGAAGAGTGGCGACGATGTCAAGAACGCTAAGACGCCTGAGGATAAGGCAGACAAGGCTGCTGGCGAGGTCGAAGAGTCCTACATTCAGTTGCTCGATAACATGGTGGCTGAGCTTAGGGAGAAGGGTGTCTGATGGATGTAGAGTCTTTTGTGCTGATTCTTATTCTGGTGGTCGCTTTTATTCCGTTTGCCTTGATGGATCTGTTCAGAGACCCTGAGGAAATCGCAAAGCGAATCGTCGATGAACAGAAGTTCGAATGGAGGCATCACTAATGGCAGAACCCTACGGCACCATAGCCAAGTATCGCAATGCATTGGCTATCAAGAAGCACAATGCCATCATTCAGCCGTGGGCTTCTGCTATGGCTCTTGATGTTGCAGCTGTGTTCTGGGCTACGTGGAAGGGTATTGAGGAGCGACTGCCTGAGGGTGATGAAATCATCGAAGCAGAAAAACCTCGTGATTCACGTGATCTAAAGAACAAATATAGCGCGATAATAAGGGTCGAGGTCAAGCGACACTCTGCTGAATTGCAGCGTGTAATCGAGGATTACATCTATCGAGTGTGGCTTGCAGGCGCTGTAGAGCAATGCCGTGACCTCGGGTGCACTGGATGGTTCTTCTCATCCCTGTCGAAGTCGTCAACTTCATCTGAATCCGCCAGTGCACCTGACGGTACCTCTCTTCAGGAGGCTCCAAAAGTACGCAATGTTAAGGCTGATAAGTCAGGATGGGTGTCGCTTCCTAACCTCAGGGCACAAGAGTACGCTAAGAAGCATGCTGCAGAGGCCGTAACGCAGATTAACGACACCACTCGTAAGGAGATTGCACGTATCGTCTCCGATGGTGTCAAGTCTGGCTCTTCTTACAATGACATAGCCAAGGCTATCAAAAACAAGTTCGAGGAATTCGCAGTTCCGATGCCACAGAAGCATGTGTCGAATCGTGCTGTGCTGGTCGCTGTTACAGAGCTAGCGAATGCCTACTGTGAGGGGAACGCTCAGGTCGGCAACTACCTTCAGGATAATGGCGTTAAGATGATGAAGGCATGGCAGACGCTTGAGGATGACCGTGTGTCTGACGGCTGCAAGGAGAACGAGCGTGTCGGCTGGATACCGATTAACAAAGAGTTCCCCAGTGGGCACATGCACCCGCCTCGTTTCCCTGGATGTCGATGCGATTTCCTTCAGGACATCCTTGAAGAAGACATGCTAGGCAAGCCAATCAGCGCCATATATGGAGAACAATATACGGCAAAGGGCGCTCAAATACCTGAGGAACACGCTTTCGATGATACCTCAAAGACCAAATACGTGTCGTCGAAAGAGATGTTCTCCGAATTCAAGAAAAAGTACTCATCTGAAATGTCTGAGCTCGTCAAAGGATCTCTGAAACGTGTGCTTAAAGATATGGAGAACGATCCAGACGGATGGGGCATCACAGATCGTGGAGACAATGGTCCGTTTCTTCCAAAACTTGATTCTCTAATTTCATATGGAAATATGTTTCCAGACGACGATTATCCTGTAGATAAATGGTCTGCAATGTTAAGGGGCGTAAAAGACGGAAAAATTGACAGGAAAGAAGCGGGAAGAATGCTTCTTTTGGACATGTATTGCGGTACGGGAAGATACGCTGTCATAAACACGTACTTGAGAGGAGGAAAGCTAAAGAAAAGTGAAGAGAGAGCTCTTCCTGGAAAAGATGTTATTCAGTTCGTAATTGATGCGATGAAGACTGAAGAACTCACCAGAGGATTCACTGCGACTAGATATCTTCGAGACACGCCCAAAAAATTTGTGAAATCTCTAAAAGTCGACAACACATACACAGACAAAGGTTTTATTAGTGTGACTACAAAAGATGAACATGGCTTCTCTGCAGATGCAGATGTCATAATGCATATTTACGTCCCACCTGGAAAAGGGAGAGGAGTGTACGCTCAAGCTCTTGAATCAATTTATCCAAGTAGCTATAGACTGCCTGTCAAAGGGTTCACAGATGAAGATAGTCAAGGAGAGCATGAGTTCGTATTGACTCCAGGGAGTCGATTCAAAGTGACAAAAGTGGAGGATAATAATGGCATAAAGGAAGTCTGGTTGGAGGTGTACGATGAGTAGCTCTAAAAAGAAGTATGTCATCGATAAAGATTCTTTCGGAAAATCTATCTCTAGATTCACAGACCCAGGTGAGCCTGTAGATTTTAAGAGGTATTCAATCTGTTCGGCATGTTCCCACAGGACCAGGGAAAAAGATAAAAAAGGCAAGAAGACTTGTGAGGCATTTCCGAATGGCATCCCAGACAAATTCTGGTCTGGTAAGGTCGACCATACCGTTCCATACACAGGTGATAATGGCATCACATTTGAGCCTTAGAGCAGTTAAAGCTCACTATTTCAGATGGAACTTAGCTCTCCATCCTTGTTACTAGAGAGATAATTCTTCAAGAACGTGCTGCGCATGCATGGAAAGGCACTCGCAGCACGTTTCTTTGTAAGAATGTGTGGCTTGACGGGAGGTGAACATGGATAACATCACATTCTTGGGCTCACTGCTCACTGAAGCAGACAAAGCCGTAGGCAAGTACCCTGTCAAGGTCATTCAGCCTGGTTGGGGTTCTTCTGGCTACTATTCCGAGACTGTTCTTGCAGCTTCTGCACAGCTTTTCGAGGGTGCGCAGATGTTCTGGAACCACCCAAAGTCCTCCGACAACTACGAGCGTCCTGAGCGAGACCTTCGAGATCTCGCAGGCGTGCTCACGAACGTCCGTTATGAGGAGACCAATGCGAATGGTGCTGGTATCTACGGTGATGCTACCGTGTTCGAACCTTTCTGTGAGGCTCTGAACGAGATTGGACCATACATTGGCGTGTCTATTCGCGCTGGTGGCAAGGTTCACGAGGGTGAAGCTGAGGGTCGCGCAGGTCTTCTGGTGGATGAGATTAATCTCGTCCAGTCTGTTGACTTTGTGACTCGTGCTGGAGCTGGTGGCAAGGTTCTGGCTCAGTTTGCTGAGGCTGCACGAAGCTCATACAACGTACTTGAAAACGCAAATAAGGAGGAATCTATGAATCTTGAGGAAGCTCTCAACACCATTGGTGAGCGAGACAACACCATCAATGGTCTGAACACGCAGCTTTCCGAGGCTCAGGGTCAGATTGATACCCTCACCCAGGAGCTTGCACGCCTCAACGAGGCACATATGCTTACTGAGTGCGGTGCAATCGTCGCTGCAGAGCTGAAGGAGAGCGACCTGCCTGAAGTCACCAAGGAGCGTATCCAGCAGGAGGCTGGTAAGTTCATGGCTACTAAGGACGAGGACAACAAGAAGAAGCTCGACAAGGACAAGGTGAAGCAGTCTGTCCAGGAGGCTATCAAGGCTGAGGCTGAGTACATCAGTAAGCTGTCTGGTGGCATTAACGTCACTGGCATGGGTTCCAATGGTCGTGAGAACGGCGAGAACCTCGCAGAGGCTGTCGACCTTACCGATGCCTTCAAGGCTATGGGCCTGTCCGAGAGTGCGGCTAAGATTGCCGCTAATGGCCGCTAAGGAGGAAACGAATGGCTAAGAACTTTGTTCAGGTCGGCGAGAACCTGACGCTCCCTGTCACCAAGGACGTTAAGAGCGGCGAACTCGTCGAGGTCGGCGACGTTATCGGTATCGCTCTTACCGATGCCAAGACCGACGACGGTACCAACTACTACACGACCATCGCTACGAAGGGTGTGTGGGATTTGACGCTGAAGAATACCACTGAGGCTGGTAAAGTCGTCTCTGTCAAGCCGAAGGGTGGCTCTGCTGTTGTTCCTGTTGGTTTTGCGCTTGAGACTGTTACGCATTCCAGCACGGACATCGTTGTTCCTGTGCTGCTTTGCCTCGGTCTCGCCTATGGCGCTGCCAATCCTCCTGCCAGCTCTGCTGCGTAAAGAAAGGTATGAATAATGGCTGAATTTCTTGAGCTTGTAGAGTCTATCAACGCAGAGGCTGCGACTGCAGATAAGCTCTTTGGTGGCGAGGGTGTGCGAATCACTCCTCGCAACAATCCGCAGTACAACAAGAATCTGGCTGAGGCTGCGAATCTTGTCGCGAATCTTGTTCAGCGTGGTAGCAAGCTGGACATGTATCGCTTCCAGGAGGCACTGACTACCAGCGACTTCCCGATCTATTTTGGTGACCTGCTTGACCGTCAGATTCTCGCTTCCTACGCTGAGGCTCCCCAGACTTACACCCAGTGGGCTAAGGTCTCTGAGGTGGCTGACTTCCGTCCTGCCAAGCGTTATGCTATGGACGGTGGCGAGGCTGCGCTTAAGACCGTTGACGAGCTGGGCGAGTACAAGTCTGTTGATCGTCGCGAGTCTGAGCTTCAGTTCTCTGTGAAGAAGTTTGGTGCTCGTTTCGACATCTCCTGGGAGGCTATGATCGACGACGATCTGTCCCTCCTTACCGACCAGCCTACGCGCTTTGGTAAGGCTGCTCGTCGTACCGAGGAGCGAGAGGCCACCAAGCTTCTCATGAACGACACGTTCTTCTCTGTTAAGAACGACAACCTCATTTCGTCCAATCCGCTCACGGTTCAGAACCTCCAGAAGGCTATCGAGAAGTTCACCGCTAAGGTGGATGACGATGGTGAGCCTATCATGGTTGGTCCTGCCATTCTTATGGTTCCTCCTGCGCTTGAGGTCACTGCGAACAACATCCTCAATGCTTCCGAGTTCCTTGCATGGGATAATGGGCAGGAATCCTTCCAGATGCGTACGAACAACTGGCTGAAGGGCAAGCTTAAGCTCGTCGTCAACCACTACCTCCCTGTCCTCGACAAGAAGAATGGCTCCGACGCTTACTACCTGCTCGCAGACCCGTCTGCCGCTCGTGGTGCTGTCGAGTTTGCATTCCTCCGTGGTCACCGCTCTCCTGAGCTGTTCATGAAGTCTCCGAATGCCATGTCTGTCGGTGGCGCTTCTGCTGGTGCTATGGCTGGCGACTTCGACCACGATGCCATCGGCTACAAGGTACGTCACGTCATGGGCGGTACGGTCATTGATCCGAAGTGCGCTCTCAAGTCTACGGGCGCGTAAGGAGGCACCATGGGACAGTACGCTGACAAGGTGAAGCTGGTTCGGCTTCTCACTGGAGACAAGGCTGTTGACGATTACATCTTCACTGACGATGAGATGGAGTCGTTCCTTGAGCTGAGCAACGGCAACGTTTACTACGCTGCCGCTGATGCGCTCGATGCCATTGCCGCCAATGCAGCGTACACGCTTAAGGTGCTGACTATTCTGGATGTTACCACGAACGGACAAGCGACTGCGGAGGCAATTCGAGCTTCCGCAGCCGCTCTCCGTGCCAAGGCAGATGCGGACGCAGCTAACACTATTGTGTGTGGCGTGGCTAATGTGGTTACTCCACAGTTACCTACTCATTGGCGTCCGTGGTGGGAGGCTCTTGTATGAAACTCCTAGGCAATGGCTGGCAGGACATGATGAAAGGCTACTTTGACCACACAGTTACGTTCTACAAGCCGACCAAAGAGCAGGACTCCACAGGTCAAATCCTCGACAAGTTCGAGGAAGTGGAGACTTTGATCGATATTCCATGCGCAGTGGGCAATCGAAACCTAGCCAAGACGAGCAATACCCAGTCTAGCTATGGTTCAGAGGAGGGATTCGTCCGCATCCTGATCGCAGATGCCCATCCTGAGATTAAAATCGGCTGGAAGGCGGTCATTGACCATATGGACAGTGAGCCGTATCTCGTTCAGGAGCGCACTCCTAACCAGTCAGCCGACGTCAGCGAGATACCTGTAAGTAGGTGGCATTAATGGCTAAGAACACACCTGGAGTGAGTGTATATCTCGATTCTGGCAAGATGGCTCAGGTACTTTCCAAGTTCACTTACATTGGTGAGCAGGCAATGCCGACTGAGTTGAAGGCTTTGATGGCTGGAGCGAATACCGTTGTCAACTCTGCCAAGCGTCGAGTACCAAAGAAGACAGGTACGCTTTCCCGTTCAATCCACATGGAACCTGAATCTGACAGTGGCGTGCTCGTTGGTACAGACGTAAAGTATGCAAAGTATGTTGAGCAGGGGACAGCTCGGATGAAGGGTCGTCCATACCTCCAGCCTGCACTGACTGAGAACCAGCAGCGCATTCAGAATCAAGTTCAGAGGGCAATGCAGCAGATGCTTGCCAGTCAAGGAGCGTAAATGGCTGACATGGCAACAGCTACGCAGTTTGACGTTGGAGAGCTTCTCAGGAGCATCATCATTAGCGACGCTAAGATGGCTTCTAAGGTGGGGTCACGTGTGTATCCTGGCGAGCTGCCAGATACCACCTCATATGAGCCTAATTCGCCAGACCTTCCTGCCATTCACTATTCGCTCGTTGATGACATTGAGGCAGATGCAGCTCCGATTTCTCGTTCCAGCTGGCAGCTCACGGTTGTCGCAAGCACCCAGTCTGAGCTCCAGAGCACCTGTGGTGCGCTAAAAGAGCTGCTCCACAGATACAAGAAAGACCGTATTCGCTATATCGAATACGTCAATTCGTCTACAGAATGGGATACTGAGGTCAAAACTCCGTATTCCCCTATGACCTTCAGGGTCACATTCTACTAGAAAGGATGGTGCAACCATGGCTCAGACTACAGTCCAGCATCCCGAGACTATCCGCTTTGGCTCTGGTCGACTGGAGATTGGTAAGTCTCTCGACAGCCTGGTAGACGTCGGTGCGCTCACTGGCGTCCACTTCACTCACGACCTTGGAGACAAGGTCACTATTACCAGCGATAACGCTGGCGTTGTTCTTGAGCGTGCTGGCACCCAGACTGCTCGGGTCGAGGCGAACCTCATGGAGATTAACCTCGACACGCTTGCAGTTTACATGGGTGGTGTAAGTAAGCTTAAGACTGTCGCTGGTTCTCAGCAGACTGTCACCAATGAAGAGCACACACTCAAGGGTACTACGTTCATTCGACTGGATCACCGCATGGGCGATGGTAATGCGGTCACCATCGATTCCGTCAAGAAGAAGGGTGGCTCTGCTGCTGTCAAGGACACCGACTACGTCGTGGCTCTCGACTCCGACGGCTATACCTGCATCGCTCGCAAGAGCGGCTCCTCTGTGATTACGGATGGTTCCGTTGTCCAGGTGTCCTACAAGTATACGCCTGCAGCGTATAAGCGCCTGAGCTTTGGCGGTCTTCAGCAGCTCAACGCTGCCGTTGCACGTATCACGAACTACGACAGCCTCGGTCGCGAGTTCTCCATCACGGTGTACAAGGCTACTGCAGACTCTGGCATCGAGATTGAGTTCCAAGCTGACGATGCCGACGAGACGGATGTTGTTCCGATTACCCTTGTGGGTACGGAGGACACTTCCCGTGCTGTTGGCGACCAGCTGTTCGTTATTGAAGACCACCAGATGTAGTGTTTTTAAGCGCAAAAATCGTGTTTTTAAGACGATTTTGGTGTTTAAAACACGATTTTGCGCTCTTCTAAACGATTTTATTCTGTTTAAAGAGAAAGGCTAACGGCTATGGCTAAGTACCTCAATCTGGACAAGATTGTCCCTGAGGAGCAGATTCTTGAGATCGCAGGACGTCAGTTCGACATCTCTCAGGTGCCTGCACGTAAGACTACCGAGCTTATTCGCATCGGTGCGTGGGCTACTTCTGACGAGATCAAGAACGACCCTTCCAAGAAGTATGAGGCATACGAGAAGGAGATGAAGGCTCTGCTTGACGTTCTCGGCAATGACCAGAACGGTGAGCCTGCAGACTTCGACTGGGTGATGGACAACGTCACCAATGCTCAGTTCTCTGCGATTCTTGACTTTGTTGCTGAGTGTATTCGTGGCGACAACAGTGAGGTGGCAGACGGCGAGACGCCTGCAAATTTTACTCCGAATCGAGCCAAGCGTCGAGCGATGAAGAAGAAGTAGATCTGGGGAGAATGTTCGCTCAGGTCTGCCTAGTTTATCATTGGACGCTAGACTACCTGCTCGATTGCTTAACGCTGCCACAAGTAGCCTTCTTCTACAACCAAGCAGTGTTGTTCTACAATCCCGATTCCGACCCCAAGCCAGACAAGAAGAAATTCCATGAGGTCTACGGGGAAAACGGAACAATTTCTCGATAACGAAAGGAGGTGGCAGACATGCTTCTGGATACATTGATGGTCAAGATTACTGGCGATGCGTCTGGGCTGGGCTCTGCCACCTCCAAGGCTAAATCCGACATCGGAGGCCTTGGAGATTCTGCTGAAAGTGCGGGAGGCAAGTTTTCCACTTTCTTCCGGTCGGTTAAGTCTTCAGCTTTCGGTAATATTATTGCAGACATGGCTCAGACCGCTATCAGTGCTCTGAGCGATTTGTCTTCTGAAGCCATTGAGGCTTCCGACTCTACACAGAAGTTCACGTCGACTCTGAACTTCGCAGGTGTTGACACTTCAAAGATTGAAGAGCTCACTGCTTCTACGCAGAAGTACGCAGACGAAACTGTGTACGGTCTGTCTGACATTCGAAACATCACGGCACAGCTAGCTTCCAATGGTGTCCCGAACTACGAGAAGCTGGCTGAAGCCGCTGGCAACTTGAACGCAGTTGCTGGTGGTACCGCCGATACATATAAATCCGTTGGTATGGTTCTTACCCAGACTGCTGGTCAGGGTAAGCTTACTACCGAGAACTGGAATCAGCTGTCTGATGCTATCCCAGGAGCTTCTGGTAAGCTCCAGCAAGCGCTTCTCGAAGCAGGAGCTTACACAGGTAATTTCCGAGACGCAATGGCAGCTGGAGAGATCACCGCAGACGAGTTCAATGACGCTATTCTGAACCTCGGCCTGACGGACGTTGCACGAGAGGCAGCTACAGCCACCACGACATGGGAAGGCGCATTCGGAAACCTCGAAGCAGCATGTGTTAACTTGATGGCTCAGGGTCTTGACCTGATTAAGCCTGCAGCAACTGCAGCTATCAACGGTCTCACCGATGCAATATCTGCCGTACCGAACGCTATTGGCGTTATCGGCAACGTTATTTCTGACATTTCAGATAACATTGCTGAATTCGAAACTGAGTCTGGCCGCGTGGCCACTGCTGGAGATGCAGTGTGGACTGCCATTCAGACCATCGGTCAGGCGATGGGATTCACGTTCGACCAGATTAACCCCATTGCGACTTCCGTAGCAAATGTATTCGATACAGTCCAGACGGCCATCACGAATGCTGGTTCGACTATTGAGTCGAACATTGCGCCATTCGTGTCTGCGCTCCAGGAACTGGGAAGCACCATAGCTTCTAACGTGCTGCCCATGGTTACCGCTATGGCGGGATTTTTCTCTCAGGTGGGTTCTACGCTCACTGCAGTGTTGACTCCCGTGTTGAACACCATTATCCCGATTATTATCCAAATTGGCACAATGGTTGTCCAGCACGTTACGAACATTGCTGCAATCGTCATGCCTGCAATCACGAATATCTACAATCTGCTCACACAGGTTGTAGCTGCGCTTCAGCCTATTCTCGTCAATGCCATGAATTTTATCATGGGTGTTGTTAACACGGTATGGCCATCTATTCAAAGTACCATACAAGGTGTCATGAACGCCATTCAAGCTGTTGTTTCGACGGTAATGGGCGTTATTCAGGGCATCATTCAGGTCGTTCTTGGTGTAATTCAAGGCGACTGGAGCGGTGTCATGAGCGGTCTTCAGCAGATTGCAAGCTCCATCTGGAACGGTATTAAGGGTGTTATTTCCGGAGCAATTCAGGCTGTTCAAGGTGAGATTTCTTCTGTCCTTGGGGTCATTCAAGGCGTATGGAACGGTGCTTGGAATGCTATTAGCTCATTCCTAAGCGGTGCTTGGGAGAGCATTAAGAGTGGTGTAAGCTCTGGTATTGATGGCGTTCTCGGATTCATGCGAGGACTGCCTGGACGAATCTTGAATGCCCTTGGAGACCTCGGTACGCTCCTGCTTGATGCTGGCAAGTCGATCATGAAAGGTCTTCTTGACGGTATCACCAGTGGTGTCCAAGGCGTGTTCGACTTTGTCGGCGGTATTGGTGATACCATTGCCAGCCTTAAGGGACCGATTCCTTACGACCTTAAGCTGTTGATACCGAACGGTCAGGCTATCATGAAGTCGCTCCTTACGGGCATTAACAATGGCGTTACAGGCGTATTTAACCGAGTGAGCGATATCGGAGTGGAGATTGCGGATTCGCTCAGTGGAGACTACACTATTCCCGTCACACCAGAGCTGAAGGTCAATCAATTCGGTGCTCTAGGATTCGCTGGTATGAATGGAGAATATCAAGGTGCTTTCCAGACTCAGAATCAGACTGTAAACGTGTATGTCAATAATGCGAAAATAAACGATGACGATGATATGCGAAATGTCACTCGAGATTTTCTCTTAGAACTGAAGAGAAAGGCTGATCTGTAATGTCTGTCGATAATGGTACATATGAGCTGCTTTGGGCAGATAATCCGAGTTACGCTGTTGACAGCTACGGAGCTCAAGATAAGTCTTATGTCTCTGTTGTATTGCATTCAAGGAATAAAACAGATGCACAGTTTGTGCAAGTCTCTGAACCGAATATATGGTTTCCTCTTACAGGAATGGCTCTCGATGTAACAAACGCAGCTACTTCTGTCGCAGAAGGAAACGAAGTGAATCAGTTCACTCCGAACGGATCGAAGGCTCAACTGTGGGAGCTGGTGGATACAGGAAAAAAGAAAACCATCGGTTCTTCTCAATACACAGTGTATGACTTTCGTCTTGCTGCATGGACTGATAAAGTGCTCGGCACCACTGAGACTCCAGGATCTGGTTCTGGACCTGGCGGCACTGCAAGGCTCACTATGCATACGCCCACTTATTCAGGCTTTAAGCATGGATTCTGTTTGGTCAAGACGGATGTTTTGCCTACTGGTACATACGAATTCAGAGCATATGCCGCTGGAGATGATTCCATTCGCATTGACGTACCCTCTGATGCAGAGGACGCATTGCTCCGTACATGGCCACTTTCTGACGATAACCGTGGAGTGTGGGGGATTAGTACGAATTCTGACGACGAGACTCAGAGAATCTCTAATTCAAGCAACGGAAAAGTCATGGACGTACTCCGAGCTCAACCTGTATCTGGGCAAAAAGTAATGCAACATGAGTGGAATAGCGGCTCAAACCAAAGGTGGCTAATAATCCCCTACGGCACTGGCAAAGCCAATGGACTGTTCTTTCCAGTCTACAAAGTCCGTTCAAAGCTTGGCACGAATCTCGTGCTTGATACAACAGATGCATATGCAGGTGACATTTCAGTACCCGTGAGGACAGAGAAAAGTTCTTCTACCGACCAGCTATTTCACATGTTTCCAACAGAGGCTTACGGCAATGATCTCCCGATCCCAAGTGGTCTGGGTCTTTTCGTAAATGGCTCAATGTCAAGCGGAATACAATCGAATGGCACTGTAAAGTACCGCATGGCATGGTTGTGCGCAGGAGTCGATTATCAGCTTAGATATCGTATCTGGTACAGATCTCACGATTCTTCTACGCTTACAGCTTCCGACTGGCTTGATATAGTCTCAGAAGCGTGTTCTAATGATGGTTGGGGAGCTATATGGCAACCTAACGTAAATTCTTCTGAGTCTCCTAGAAAAACACGTGAATTGTCCCTAGAACTGTCATTAGACGGATACGACAGGTGCGATATTGAATTCGAAGTTAGAAGTTTCTCTAAGAACTGGGGCAAAGCTAATGCGATTGCACATGGTGGATCTTCATCTGGAAGATTTCCTATAGTTTGGAATCCGACTGTGTCTTTGAGTGATCTGTCGTTTGCTCCAGATGGTCTGAGAATCGGAGTCTCTTCAGATCTTAAGAGAGACAATAACGACATAAAGTTGACCATTAATGGGATACTTGATACGTATACATTCAATGGTATGAATGCCGATGTGACATTGGAAGTCCCAATGGACGAACTTAAGTCCATACCAGAGGATGGTCAGAATGTTCAAGTGATCGTTGATTATACCACTTCAGACGGTGCCAGTGTAACTGTATCTCAACAAATGAGTGTTGAATACAACGCAGGTCACGGGATTGCATTCGAACCGATTGTCACTGTCGACAAAAATGCGACAGTCCACGTCTCTGCTCCTGAAGGGACTAGGGTGTGGCTAGTCATTCATCGAGGTCATGGAGATAGACTTATCGAGTTCGAAAACATCGATAGTGTTATTCCTCCCCTCGGAGTCAGTTATAGACTTTTCGCTTCTATTGACAAAGGCGACACATGGGGTACCTGGTCTAAAGTATTTGAGCCTATTTTTGAGACGCCTGGTCTTTACAGATGGAATTGGGGAAAGAATTTCGACAATAGAGCTGTCATTGCGTGGAATGAAGGTGACACTGGACCTGATTTTACTCCGACGTATAAGGCTGACGCTACAGATCATATTACAACTGGTAGAGAAAGGGCGGTCACGACTTTTGGAAATACCGTATCCGCAGACGTAAACGTATCTGGTGTCGTAGTGGATTTTTATGATACTCCAGATGGAGATCTAGAAGCCATAGATGCATTGGCTCATTGCAAACAAGCGATTTTCAGGTCTCCAAGGGGCTATTGGGCACAAGTGGCTGTGAAAAGCCTTTCTATCGATGTGGGAAACAAACATGTCTCTAGTGTCTCAGTCGCTCAAAACGAGGTGACCTGGTAATGACTGTTGACTGGAAAAACACTAACCGTACAGATGTCTGGAAAGTAGAAATGATAGACCCAATAAATCTTGAGTCTTCCAGGGGATACTTGACCGACATCGAGGAAATTAATATCACTTACGGATATTATACAGAGACGCGTTCTGGTGCCATAGTAAAAACTTTGGGCGATGGTGGGTATATTGAGAGCTCTCAATTGAGAATTATTCACGAAGTCCCTGAATGGAGTTATCAAGAAGTCCTGTTCACTGGATTCGTCACGGGCAAATCTCCAATTTGGTATCAAGGAAAATGTGAAGTAGCATATACGCTTTCTTCTGACTTGTACGGTCTGAAAGTCGACCTTCATAGAACGGATTTCACCTGTGGAGCGGGTAGTACTGCTATTGGTTCAGCATCCCTTTTAATGAGCTATTGTTCAAGACCTCACAAGTTGATCACAGGATACACAGATTACATTTTCTCTGCAGCAAAGGTATTTACCATCGGAGAGAATCTATTGTCAACCGTTTCAGAGCTCTGCGATTTGGCGAATTGCAGATACAGCGTAGACGAATATGGATATGTCACCATAAGGGCTTACGTGTCTCCTTCACATAAAACACCGAGCGTAGTTCTTGACGAAAACGATCCGAGATCTATGCTTATCCAGAATCAGATTCAAGAGACTTCGAACGAGTCTGAACTCCCTGGAGAAGTTTTGGTGACTTCTGGAAGCGGAGACACGAAAATTTCAGGATGGGCTATGGTGCCGTCTGGTTCACTTCTTCACCCTTCCAGGAGGGGATACAACTACGTCGAACTCCAAGAAGTGTCGGAACTAAGTCCAAATACGGCTGAGGCAGCAGCATTAAAAGCAAAAACGCTCTTGCAAAACGATACTGTTATTAGAGAATGGAGCGTCAACAGTTTATATTTCCCGACTAGAGACGGAGACGTTTTCAGATATATTGGTGCAGGAGGAGATAGGAATGTCCTACTTAAAAGTGTAGATGTAAACTGCATGCAAGGCACTCAAAAAATGACTCTAAAGGAGGTATAATGTCTATCGAAAACGATGACATCGATCTTGGTAAAGCTATTTTCGGTCAAGGGACTATATCGCGAAAATCTCCTACCGATACTAAAACCATCTACGGCATAGCAAAGTCGTCCTCTTTAGACGGCAAGGTGACCGTTGATATGCTAGGCTTGACGTCTGGTGAATCTCAAGAGGTAGAACTGCCTTGCACATGCTCGGTGCAAGAAGGTCAGAGAGTGATCGTAACAATTGTCGGCACAGATCCTATTGTCACTGGAGTCGCCGGATGGGGAGACCTGATACAGGCAGATGCAAATGAAGCCAAATCGCTCGCAAAAGCAGCCATAAAATCCGTTGACGTCGAGTATGCTCTCGGAGAGTCACAGACGATACCTCCTGAGTATGGTTGGTTCACTACGGCACCAGAATGGCAAGAAGGTATGTACATGTGGCAGCGCACAGTGACGTATACCTCTGAGGGTGCTTCATATTCAGATCCGACTTGCATTCAAGGTGCAGCAGGCAAAGACGGTGTCGACGGTGAAAATGGCAAAGACGGGACTTCTGGAAGGGGAATAGCCTCTACTGAAGTCAAATATCAATCGTCGCAGTCGAGCACTACAGTCCCCACAGGAGAGTGGCTTACAGCCATTCCTAGTGTGCAAGAAGGCTGGTATCTGTGGACTCGCACCCAATTTACGTATACAGACTCTACGGTGTCTTACGGGTACTCTGTAAGCCGACAAGGCGCTGACGGAGCAGCTGGTTCCGATGGCGCTCCAGGCGCTCCTGGAGCAGACGGTAAAGACGGAGCGAACGGTGTCGGAGTATCTGGATCCGAAGTAAGGTACCAAGCCTCCAATTCTGGAACAACAGCGCCCACAGGATCATGGTTGACTTCACCGCCATCTTTGGATTCAGGTCAGTATCTATGGACAAGAACGACCATCACTTATACCGATGGCAAATCTACAGTCAGCTATTCGATCTCTATGAAGGGTGAAACTGGTCCGCAGGGTTTGCAAGGCGAACCTGGAGCGGATGGTCAGCCCCGATACACATGGATCAAGTATGCGGATACTCCCACCAGTGGTATGTCTGACCTTCCTGACGGCAAGAAGTACATAGGTCTGGCATACAACAAAACAGTCTCGACTGAATCCTCGAACTATTCAGACTACAAATGGTCTAAAATCGTCGGTCCACAAGGTCCACAAGGTACAAAGGGTCCACAAGGTACGCAAGGTGCGCAAGGTCCACAAGGTGCTCCTGGTTCAAAAGGCGATACGGGAATCGGCATTAAGGCTGTTGTAGAGCAGTATTATCTGTCTACCAGTAGCACTACACAAAGTGGTGGATCCTGGAGTACGAATCAGCCTAAGTGGTCTGAGGGGAAATACCTCTGGACGCGCTCGCAGGTGACGTGGACCAACAATACTGTCACGACCACCACTCCCGTACTTGCCAAAGCGATTAATGGGGCGAACGAGAATGCGAATGGAGCCGTAAACAAAGTCGAAAGGATCAATTATTACTTCTGGACAGACAGCAGTGGCGCTCACGTTACGACTCAACCGAATAATGCCACCACTGGACCAAATATCTTAATTGACGGAAACGGTTTTCACATCCGTCAAGGTAACGTTGAGACTGCATTTTTCAAGTCAAATGAGATTGGTCTCGGTTCGAACTCTCAGACGTCTATTATCCGTATGTGCGGAGGACTCGGTGAGATAGGCACGATTTCATCTTCTAGCTCGTCTGTTTTGGCATTGTTTGGTGAGTTGGTCGGCCTCAGAGGAAGCAGCGGAACTGTCGTAGGTAACAATCTAGCGAACCTAACCACGACAGACGATGATGCAGTTTTGACAGCAAACGGTAGCATTGTTTTTAATTCCAAAACAGTGTACCTCGGCACAGACAGCATTGATTCAAGAGTGTATCTGTACGGTACAAGAGGTTGGATTGAACCTGTGGCATCTTCTGCCGATAATACAAATGCAGGCGTCAACATTCATGGTAAAAAATGGATGGGTATAGTCGCAGGTACAGGCACGTCATCTGCAAATAAATCTGGCGTATATCTACAAAACAATACAAATAGACGCGAAGACGGAGTCCTCGCTCTTGACGTGCATAGAATACTTGCAGGCAGTAATGGTGACGCTGTATTAATGACCACTTTCTATGACATGCTCCACAATAGTTGTGTTGAATTTGGTCATTCATATGTCTCAGACAAAAGAGGATGGCGATGGATTAAATTTGAGAATGGATTTGTCATCGCTGTGTATGAAAATGAACATTCTGTTCGTTCAACAGGAAGTGTAGGGTCTTTCTACATTGGAGACCTAATAAGTGTACCTTTCCCCTCTGGTATGCCATCAATGACTTTTATTTATAGTGTGTCTGGATGTATTGGAGAAGAAGGCGGAAGAATTGAGCTTAATGGTCTATTCAATTTACAGAGTGCTAAAGCTTTTACCTTCAGAGCATGGAGCTGGGTCAGTTTCTCAAAAACAGCGAATGTAAGGTGTATTATCACAGGAGCAACAAAAGAATTCTGACGCGAATTGAGGGATAATAATACTGATCTGTATCAGAGAGGAGAACGGCATGTATGAACAATATGGCATAGGTCAGTATCCGTTCCCCTGGGGAGGTGTAACTCCTCCTCCGAATTGGCAACCGCAGACTCCGCAAATGCAGCAGAGTCAGCAAGGAATTCAAGGAGTCCGATTCGTCAGCGGAATTGAAGAAGCTAAGAACTGCACCATTCCGCTCGGTTCGAAGGCTCTCCTGATGGACAAGGAAAAAGACCGATTCTACTTGAAGGAGACGGACATTACTGGCGTGTCGACTGTCTCTGAGTTTGAATTCAAAAAGGTCGAGGCTGAGGCTTCCCAGGAGTACATCACTCGTCAAGAGTTCGAACAATTCTCAGCACAACTGTCAGCGCAACTGAAGGAGCAATATGAATCAGTTATTCAACGCGCTGGGCAATTCCAGCAATCCGCTCAAACCCAGCCTAGGGTCGACCTAGCAGCAGTCCCCTCTGTCTCAAATGTCCCACTTAATGGAGTTTATCAAGACGACTTCTCCCGAGCAAGCCAAGGCTCAAGTGGAGCAGCTTATCAAGGAACGAGGAATAACTCAGCAGGAGTTTGATGCTGTTAAGCAACAAGCATCTGAAATCGCCAAGGTTCTTGGCATTAAGTAAGCCATTCATTCTGCGCAGAGAATGGACATAGTAAGGTTCTACGAAAGGAGAACAAAATGGAAGACATGAGCTTGTCTGACATCGCCGCTGTCACCCGTGGCAACGATGACGGCGATGGCTGAGGTCAAGGTGCTTGTCGACTCGTACAAGTAGATCAGAGGGGAGATGGCGTGCTAGATTCTAACATCCCGCTACGCGACGCATTCTATCTGCTTTTTGGAATAGCCTCATTTGCAGGAGTCTTGTACGCCATTTTTTCAGGCAAAACCAAAAGTGTCGGCGACGAGCGCGAACGTATCGTCCGCATTGATGAGAATCTCAAGGAAATGCGCAGCGACGTCGCCGACATCAAAGCCGAATTGCGTCAAACAAAGAGCATGACGTCTGACCATGAGCGACGACTCATAAAGTTGGAAGAGGATCGATCTTCGATATGGAAGCACATCGACGAAATAAAGGAAAAGATCTGTTAGGAGGAAAAATGTTGAACATCAATTGGGAAGTGCGATTAAAGAATCCAGTCTTCTGGGCACAGGTAGTCTGCGCTATCGTGCTCCCGCTTATCGTGGGCGTTGGTGCCCAGTGGGAAGATATGACCAGTTGGGTCAAGCTCGGAGAGACTATCGTCTCTGGGCTTCAGAATCCTGTTGTGGTGGTCTCCATGATCGTGAGTCTGTGGGCGTGCATTACTGATCCGACCACCAGCGGTACGTCTGATAGCGAGTCTGCTCTCGCACGAGATTATCTCAAGGGAAACGTCAAGCACTCTGGTGAGGTGAACGAATAATGGATTTTGAGAATCTCAATGCAGACGTAAATAAAATTCTTACGAAACACTTCACCAAAGGTCGTGGCGGCAATAAGATCCAGTTTGTTGTCATCCACTACAATTACGGAGACCTTACCGTAGAAGGCTGCTATAACGTATGGCAGACTCGTGAGGCTTCTGCCCATTATCAAGTCGAATCGTCTGGACGCATAGGTCAGCTCGTCTGGGATGACGACACAGCATGGCACGCTGGAAACTTCAGCGCGAATCAGAAGTCTATCGGTATTGAGCATGCGAATCAGGGTAATTCCATGACTGATGCTTGCATCGAAAATGGTGCACATCTGTGCGCTGCAGTGTGTAAGTACTACGGTCTCGGTCGCCCAGAGTGGATGGTCAAAGGATTTCCCCACTGCCACTTCATCGCCACCAATTGCCCTGGACCCCTTAGGGAGGGTACGTCGTATCATGACAAATATATGAAGCGAGCACAGTATTGGTACGATGTGATGACTGGTGCGCCCAACAAGAGTCCGGATGGAGACAAAAATCCTCAGAAGCCTGGCAATCCAGTAAACGATTCGGGATTCTTATATCGCGCACATATTGCAGATTATGGATGGCTTGACTCTGTACGCGATGGTCAAACTGCTGGAACCACTGGCAAAGGTAAGCAGCTAGAAGCGATCAAGATCACGCCTCCGGACGGTCTGAAGCTAGACGTAAAAATCCATATTCAGAACAAAGGTTGGCAGACTTGGCATGGTATTGAGAAGGGCGTTTCTAGCGGCGAAGGAAGTTCTGTCAACGATCCGATCATTGGTACCGTTGGCGAGTCTCTCCGTATTGAAGCTCTTGAAGTAAACGTAGTCTCAAACACGACAGGTAAGAACCTCAAATATCGAGTCCACATCGCCGATCATGGTTGGACAGATTGGGTCGATCACGAGTATACTGCAGGTACCGTTGGCATCTCAAAAGCTATTGAAGCTGTTCAATTCGTGCTCGAATAGATATACATCCAGTATATGCGGTTGTGTGCCCCTCAGGTGTTTGCCGTGCCTGAGGGGATTTCTTTTTCCATCAAGAATCACGTATTTTTGTCTGAGGAGGGAGAGACTCTCTCTCTCTCTCTCCTCCTTCGAATCTAGTACTCTCTTAGGTATGATTCATTATAGAAAATCACGTGGGCGATTGGAAGCACTCAATCAGTTTTCACCTTTTGAAAAATTGATTGACGTCAACCTAGAGAGAGAGAGAGAGTCTCTCTCCCCCTAGAAGAAAATACGTGATTCTCAATGCGATTGCATGAAAACAGAGCGATAATGTGAATGTCGTATGATTTCGACAGAAAGGATCAATATGGAAATCAACGAGATGAAGGAAAATGGTAGGTACAGCATCGCCATCAAAGCAAACGGTAGCGTCTGGAAGAAGATAGCTGCTGCAGCAGACAAAAATGGAGTATCTGTTAACAAGTTCATGATTGATTGTGCTCGCACTGGATGGAAGAACGCAGGCATCGAGGTATTGTCTGAAAACGACTTCGAAGAATTGAAGGAAGAATACCCCCTGCTTGAAGGATACTTATCTGCTTATGCAGATGCTGTTTCTGTCACAGGAATTGTAAAATTCACGAATGTCTCTCCCCAGACAGCGCTTCAAATAATTAATAAACTGGTAAATGAAGGCCGCTTGATTAAGAGTCGTAGCTGTGGCATATGGAAGTATGTCAATGGAGATGATGCTACGCTTAAGATGTTTGCAATGTCGTGGCTTAAAGTGGATGATGAAATCCGAAGGTATGCCGTCCAATTCATCCAAGAAGTCGGAAGCTACCGACCAGCAGAAGCTATGTCGACTTGGACAAACCGCATAAGAGACGATTTGTCTGCATCGGAATCATACGATCTTTTTCTGATAGAGCACAAACTCAATGACGACTTAGGATTCGAATCGTACGTGAAAAGCGAGATATCAAAAATCTCTATGGCGTTTGATGTCGAAGGCGTATCACACAAGAAGAAGTCTGGTGGCATAGATATTGACCCAAACATCCTCCAAGAGATAGACAAGCGAGACATAAATTTTGATGGTTGGGACGACCTCATGTAAAAATATTTTCAATATTTTTCGAATTCTCGATAGAAGTTGAACAATCTTGAGGGATAATAACGTTGTCAGGAAGTTCAACAACTACGACAGGGAGTCAACAATGAAGAACGTCAAGAACATGAACGACATCGCCGCTATCGCCACTGCCAAGGTCAACGAGCTCATCGCGAACGGTTTCATCTTCAATTTCGGCACCATGGCAGGTTCTCAGGGTGACGATTTCAAGGCAGACCTCACCAAGGACGGCATCACCTACCGTGTTCGCGTTTTTCACGATTTCGGATACAATGGCTTTGATGATGCCGAGATTCTTGAGGTTCGTAAATATGAGCAGAACTTTGCTGACAACAGTTTTGCGTCTCTCTGGAACAAGGATGGCGAGGTTGTTGAGTCTCACGTTTGGTATCGCATGAGGAATCGCAACGGCTACGTCTACACCGATGATGTTGAGGCTTTTGAGGCTGCACAGGAGCTCAGCTACGCTCGTCGCATCAACAGCATGGACGACGACACCAAGAGCGCCATCGCTCCCGAGAAGGTCGTCGAGAAAATTCGCGCTCACCGTGGCTACAAGCGTACCAAGGTCGAGGATATCAAGCGTATTGTCCGTAAGAACGACAAGTACACTGGCAAGGTCACCTACGTTGTCGAGTTCAAGAACCGTGTTTCGAAGACTGCAGACTTCAAACTCAAGCTGAACTAGCCCATCTTACTGACCCAGTACTTCCTCAGTACTGGGTCAGTTGCAATAGCCCGTAGAGAGGAAATAAATATGTCTAATGATCGAAAGAATATCTCGCCTTGCATCCATGGTGAAGTGTGTCGTGCCTATATGCGAGAGTTCGGATTGCAGCGAGTAAATAATGGACTGCAGTGTTGTATAATCTCTGTCCATTGTCCAAAGCGCAGATACTATGAACCAGAAAGCGATAGTATTGGACTGCATGCCAAGAATGCGCGTCGCCAGAAAAAGCTACCCAGTAGGAGCGTACTATGAAAAACATTCTCAAGAAAATCTGTCTGGCAGTCGTAGCATCGATTCTCGTAATGTGGGTTTGGAATCAGATGTTCCCGCATCAGCAGTCAGACGCGTACAAAACTCAGCTGATAAGCAGAGCCGAAATCGTTTACGATACCCCAGCTGCACCAGACGGGTACTCAAAAATGAACGGATTCTACCACACGTCTCTAACTGAACAGAGCACATGCGCCACAGACAAGTTCCCCGTCGGAACAAAGGTGTCGATTTGGTGTGGTATTGATGCAGAGCGTGGCTCGTCAATTGAAGCCACAGTCGTATCGAATCAGGTTCACATCGACACAGTCGACACCATTGAATTCTCTGAGGATATCAATGACTTCTTCGCAGGTGGAACCACGATGTATGTTGTTTGGGTGAAGGAGGTTTAGCATGGGGAAGACACTCCTCCCGTATCAGAAAACGGGAGCCAAAGGCCTCCGTAAGCTCGAGCGAGGTATCCTTGCAGACGACATGGGTCTGGGGAAAACCATACAGGCAATAGCCGCTGCAGCCCAGAAGACTAACCAACACATCTTGATAATCACCCTGAATGGGCTTCAGAACAACTGGAAAGCTGAGATACGCGACCTACTGGGACAAGGTCAGGACATCGAAGTCTACGATGGAAAACAAGTGATTGGAACGTCCCGTTGGACCATCATCCATTACGAGGCTGCTCGTCTTGAGCGCAATGCCAAGGTTCTGTGTGACCGCAAATGGGACGTTCTAATCGTTGACGAGGCGCACAGATGCAAGTCTCACAAGGCTCGAACCAAGGCTGGCAATGCCACGAACTACGGCATAATCAACAAGCTGTCGTATCGCAGTCGTGAGCTGTATCTATTGACAGGCACCCCCATGCGAGAGAATCCTGCAGACG
>ERZ779645.393-NODE-393-length-26345-cov-3.373678_pt1 | contig 26345 bp, 20 predicted proteins | sample MGYA00511103_ERZ779645 | MGnify/ENA primary metagenome ERZ779645 (study PRJEB29588, sample SAMEA2158521) | human gut metagenome | biome: human gut; feature: human-associated habitat; material: faeces | place: Denmark | collected 2008/2010 ...
AAAAAGCCGAGGGGCTTTCGTTAAATGAAAACCTCTTGGCTATGTAAGTTCTATTTGTTATTCTTGTGTTGTTGAATTACTTTTGTCATAACAAAAAGTAGCATTACTCAGATATGGATAATAGTGAAACTCTCCTGAACATATAGCATTAAACATATCTTGCCGATAATCTGAAGTTATGCTTCTATATTTTCGATAAATTAAGTTATGCTCATCTCTTAATTTGTATGTTTCATTATCTTCTGGCTTTAATATGCCTACAATTTCATTATTACAATCTTTAAGCATAATAATCGGATATACTGAATTAAACATTTCAATGCGTTTATCTTCATCATTATCAGCTTCCGAGCCATCACAAACAAGCATAATTTGGTATTGCGGAAATATATTGTTCGCATCTACTTCAATAAAATGATAATGATTTTTTGCATTTTTCAGTTGCTTATAGTCCTCTTCATTTTCAAAAAACATATATGTTTGAGGATTATATATTCTGTGTTCCACATAATTACAATTATTGTTTTTATAGTAATTCTCTACATAAGTTTGGGAGTCATTAAGAAGTTTTTTACAGTAATCTAAAATAGTTGATACAACATCCAATACATCTTCCTTTATATGCACTCTACCATCTTTTTCAAACTCTTGAATGCTTACCTCTCCTTGCACAGAGAACAAATCAAATTTATTCTGCACATATAATTGATACCTATGCTTTTGAGTGTTATTAAAATCAGCTACATAAGAATAATTCTGATTAGCTGTTATATTAGTAAAATCTGTAATAAATTGGTCTGTATATTCTGGAAATGCACTCATTTTATTAATCACATTAACCAGAGAAGCTCTTTTTATCGGCAACGCCTGTTCTCCAAAAAGGCTGGAATTTATCCACTGAGCAAAAGTATCGAAAAAATTATGAAGCAATCCCATTATTTCCATAAATACTTTTTCAATCGCAACTGTCGTGTCAATTTCTATTCCGAAAAAGTCAACAACATTTTTATGCAATTTATATGTACCTTTTCCTGTCCTTTTTGCATCTTCAAATACCTTGTTTATAACCTCTGTTTCTTCCTCTTGATACTTTTTAATTAGATTTTTAAGAGCGTTATAGCTCAGTTCAGCCATATCAAGTTTGTATTGACAGGAAGTAAAAAATTGAAAAGAGTCAGCTACCTTTTTATCCATAAGTAGCTTCAGCAAGTCAAAGTTTGTCATTATTATTCCCCCATTTATTTATAATGAGTAATTATACCACACTACAATAAATTTTTCCATCTCTCGGCTATGTAAAAGACGGCATCAACTCCACGCCAATGCCGTCTTTTCTCGGTTATAAAATTCCTGCTTTTTTGAGATACCCAACGCTGTCATAGCACCCTCTGAAATAGATTGCTTCCTGCTGCATATCGCTGAGCCTGTTCCGAAGCTCCAAAACTTCTATCAAAGCCTTACACTCCTGCTCGGATAAATCACTCGGCTTTTCCGTATCCAAAACTGCCATCACTTTGGGATACTCCTTGTAGAGTTTCTCTATCCTTTCCTCTGTGGAACGGTATTCTGGATTTTCTTTGGGCAGCTTTGCGATAACGGAGCTTAGATATTCAGCAAAGATGTTGCTATGCACATCAACAAAGGTTTCAAATCTGAAATTATCAAGCACACCTTTCACCTCCGACATTTACTAATCTACACCTATTATACTTCCCAGAAATCAGCAATACAAATATGCAAACCGCATTATCTCTCCCGACTTGCACATTTTCTTTCGGGCTGTTCTTCTGTCTGCTCTGGCTCGGTATCCATAACGGAAGTATCTTTTTCATTCAGATTCAGCTCAATGTTAAGAGCGTTCAGCCGTTCTGTTTTTTCTTTCAGCTCATCTTCAAAGGCAAAAGGCTTCTTGATTTCCTCCTTTGCGGTTTCAAGCTGTGCGATAGTTTCCGCCTTTTTGGTCTTGGCAACTTCCAGTCTGGCAGGGAGCTTTGACAGCTCGTTTTCAATTCGGGTCAGATTTCCGAGGGCATCAGCACCTAAATCTACCTTATGCTTTGCCTTTCCGCAGAGGTTCATACAGTAATGGGCGTTGACGGTATCATAATAAATCTCCATTCGGAAACCTCGATAGCTGCCGATTTCGGTAGGTGCAGACATCGGATAATCCTTGCAGATTGCAAGGAGCATTTCGCCTGCGTCTGCCTTTTCGGTGTAGGTCACGCCTTTTAGGGTCATCGGGCAGAACTTATCCTCGCCCTGCGGCTTGTGCTGTTCGGCAAGAGCTACATCATTTTCATAGCCTGCAATGCGTTCCTCATACTCTTTAATGGTCTGGGGATAGTATTTCAGCACTCTGTCCTCAAGGTCGTAATGCTCGGAAAGATAACTCTGCTTTAACACTCGGAGCTTTGATACCTGTATATCCAAATCCATCTTTTCCTTAAAACGGGCATCGCCTGTGGCAAGCATTTTAACCTCCGCAAAGGACAGGGCAACCTCGTCCACATCTTCGGCAGAGCGTACAGGGCTTTTGCTCGTCATTATCTGGCTGATAAATTTCTGCTTGCTCTCCACCAACTGATAGAGGTAGGCATCAAAAGTTTGCTCGGTCACATAGCGGTAAACCTCCACCTCTGGGAACATATTTCCCTGCCGTTCAATACGCCCCTGCCTTTGTTCAAGGTCGGAAGGACGCCACGGACAATCAAGGTTATGGATTGCTATGAGCCTGTCCTGCACATTCGTACCTGCTCCCATCTTAGGAGTAGAGCCGAACAGCACACGGACTTCGCCGCTTCTTACCTTGCCGAACAACTCTTTTTTCTGTGCATCGGTGGTCGCTTCGTGGATAAAGCGTATCTGCTCCGCAGGGATACCACGGGCTATCAGCTTCTCCCTCATATCGTCGTAGACATTGAAAGTACCGTCATTTTTCGGGGTGGACAGGTCGCAGAACACAAGCTGTGTCGCTTTGGTATCGGCGTGTTCCTCCCAGATACGGTACACATTATCCACGCAGGCATTGACTTTACTTTCTGGGTCATCTGGCAGCATCGGGTCAATCATTCTCTGGTCAAGAGCCAGTTTTCTTCCATCATTGGTTATCTTGAGCATATTGTCAATGTTCGGCTCGACAAGCCTTGCCCTGACTTTCTCAGCCCGCTTCGCAAGGGAAGCTACCATTTCGGTCTGTATCTCACTCGGCTTAGTCTTAATATTGTGGTAATTGACCGTTGGCACAGGGAGCTTTAGCATATCGGCGGTCTGTATATCCGCCACCTCACGGAACATCTGCATCAGCTCTGGCAGGTTATAGAACTTGGCAAACCTCGTCTTAGCTCGGTAATTCGTGCCTTCGGGTGCTAATTCCAGAGCTGTAACCGTTTCTCCAAAGGTAGAAGCCCAACTATCAAAATGCTGCAAACCGTTCTGTGCAAGGGTATCATACTGCAAGTACCTCTGAACGGAGTACAGCTCAACCATTGAATTGCTAACAGGCGTACCCGTTGCGAAAACCGTGCCACGGTTGCCCGTGATTTCGTCCAGATAGCGGCATTTCATAAAGAGGTCGCTTGATTTCTGGGCTTCGGTCTGGGCAATACCGCCCACATTCCGCATCTTGGTGTAGAGGTACAAATTCTTATAAAAATGGCTCTCATCAATGAAAAGCCTGTCAACGCCGAGCTGTTCAAAGTCGATGACCGTATCCTTACGCTTGGTGTCGTTAAGCTTTTCGAGCTTCGTCTTGATTGCCTTTCGGGTTTTCATTAGCTGTTTGACCGTGAACTGCTCGCCTTTGGAAGCCTGCACATCGTCAATGCCACGCTCAATATCATCAAGCTGCTTTTCCAACTGCTCCCTCTGGCGTTCTATGCTCATCGGGATTTTTTCAAACTGCGAATGCCCGATAATGACTGCGTCATAGTCGCCTGTGGCAATCCTGCCGCAGAACTTTTTACGGTTTCCTGTTTCAAAATCCTGCTTTGTTGTAACAAGGATATTTGCACTCGGATAGAGCCGCAGATACTCAGAAGCCCACTGACCGACAAGATGATTCGGCACAACGAACATAGATTTCTGGCATAAGCCGAGCCGTTTGCTTTCCTGTGCGGCGGCTACCATTTCAAAGGTTTTTCCTGCTCCCACCTTATGGGCAAGGAGCGTATTGCCGCCATAAAGGATATGGGCGATGGCGTTGACTTGATGGGGTCTTAGTGTGATTTCTGGGCTGATACCTCCAAAAGTGATATGGCTTCCGTCATACTCACGGGGTCGCACAGAGTTAAAAGTGTCGTTGTAATAACGGACAAGGCGGTTTCGCCGTTCTGGGTCTTTCCATATCCAATCCTGAAACGCCTGCTTGATGACTTCCTGCTTCGCCTGTGCCGCCGTGGTTTCCTTTGCATTGAACACCGCTTTTTTATTGCCGTGTTCGTCATACACATAATCAAATATACGGGTGTCACGCAGGTTTAAGGTGTCCTCAATAATGCGATAGGCGGAAGCCCTTTTCGTACCATAGGTGCTGTCCGCCTTTACATTCCCCATATCGGAGCTTTTATTCTCTATGAACCAGTCTCCGTTTATCGGGGTGTATCGTACCTTTAATCTGCCTACGGCATAGCTTGACGGAGTTAAAAGCTCCATCACAAACCGCTGTATATCTTCCTGCGGTATCCAAGTCGCACCCAAGCGAACAGAGATTTCCGCCGCCGAGAGGTCTTTGGGAATGACCTTTTTCAAGGCTTCCACATTAACTGCAAGCTCTGGGTCATTCTTCGCAGCAAGCTCCGCAACCGTCAGCTTATTTCGGACATTTCCCGACAGATACTCATCTGCTGCTACATAGGAAACAGGCTCACAGTTCGGTACTTTGAAGATAACACCTTGTAAATCCTGCACAAGCTCAGCCTGCGTTTTGCCTGTGAGCTGCTCCATATAAGGCAAATCAACACGAGCTTTCTCTCCGATAGAGAGGGCAAGGGCTTCGCTTGCAGTTTCAACCGAAGTTACTTTTCGGTGGGGTTTGATAGTCCGCTTCGTGAACATATCTGCCTTCCGTTTGAAGTTGCCCTCATCATCAAGCACCTCCAGAGAACATAAAAGGAAGTAGCTCTCATCTGAAGCAAAAGCAAGATAGTTTCCTCGACTGTTGATTAGACCGTATTTTGCGGTATAGACATCATACAGACGGTTGAGGTTTTCCTGCTCGGTGCGTATCATTTCCTCTGGGTAATCCTCGGTCTGATACTCTATGAGCTTACGCACACAGTCACGGATTTGGATAAGCCCTTTGATACGGTTTTCTGCGGTCATCGACACAGAAGCAGGGTGCATACGGTCATTCTCTCGGAAGTAAACCCTGCCGTCCACCAGCGTAAAAGAGAAGTTACGCACATTCGGGTCAGCAGGAACGGAAAGCTCCTGCTCATCGGAGATTTCATCAACCCCATTATCAAGCTCTGGGATTTCGCCGTTTATCCTCTGAACTGCATTGGACAGAAGCTCGGAAAGTGGTATATCCTTACGGGCTTTACAAACAGGCTCAAAAGTACCAAAGCGTGTGCTTTCCATCTTTATTTCGCCCAACACCATTTCGGGGTGTTCGACAAAATATCTGTTCATCGTAACACCGTTTCCTTCCATATCAAGGTGTACCCAGTCTGGCTCTATATCCATCACTCGGTCACGCTTTTGCAGGATAAGAATATCGCTCGTGACTTCCGTGCCTGCGTTTGCCTTAAAGGTGTTGTCTGGCAGACGGATAGCACCTAAAAGCTCGGCTCTCTGGGCAATATACTTGCGTACCTCTGGGCTTGCTTTATCCATCGTACCCTTTGAGGTGATGAACATCACAACGCCGCCGGCACGGACTTTATCCAGAGCCTTTGCGAAAAAGTAGTCGTGTATGAGAAATTTCTGGGCGTTGTATCGGCTATCATTGACCCTTATCTCCCCAAAAGGCACATTACCGAGGACTACATCAAAATGGTCGTCTGGGAGATTTGTTTTCTCAAAGCCCTCAATGGCAATGTTCGCTTTTTGGTAGAGCTGCTTTGCAATCCTGCCTGTGAGAGAGTCGATTTCCACGCCGTGGAGCTTGCTGTTTTGCATACTTTCGGGAAGCAGACCAAAGAAATTGCCTGTACCGCAGGACGGCTCCAAGATATTGCCCTGTGAAAAGCCCAGGCGGTCAAGTGCGTCATACATCGCCTTGATAACAACAGGCGGCGTATAAAAAGCGGTCAGCGTTGACTCCATAGCGGCACGGTATTCCTCTGGGGAAAGGCTGGCATATAGCTCCTTAAACTCCTCCGCCCACGCCGCATTGTGTTCATCAAATGCCATAGAAAGACCGCCCCAACCGACATACCGAGATAGGACTTCCTGTTCTTCGGGTGTGGCAAGGCGGTTTTCGATTTCAAGCTCGTGCAGCAGGTTGATTGCCGCCATATTGTTTCGGAACTTTTCTTTTGCTCCGCCGACACCGATGGCGTCATCGTTAATACGGAAATTATGACGGTCTGTGGCAAGAGTTTCCGTTTTTTCTTCGGGTGGTAATTCGGTTTTTTCCTGTTCCAATAGCTTTTGGATATAGCCGATTTTCTCCACTCGGTTTATCGGAAAGCCCACATTGTTCTGGAATGTGATGTCACGCAGGGACACATCACCGCTGATTTTCCCAATGCTCTCAATGAGATATTTACGGTTATCTATGATGATTTCCCTGCCTATGAGGTCATCTGTGGATTGCTCCATTTCAATGACAGGAGCTTCTGAGCCATTCACTTTATCGGCATTCGCCTGTGGTTTTTCTTCGGCTTCCTCGGCTGTCCTGTACCAATCACTTTCGGTAGCCATAATCTCATCAAGGAGCTTCTCGTCCTCTTGGGTCAGCTCGGTGTGCTGTTCCAAAAATGGGATAAACTCATCTCTGCCACGGAGCAGGCTTTCTCGGTCATCTCCATATAGCTGTTCGCCCTTTGGCGATAAGGCATAATCGTAAAAATTCTTAATGTGGGCAATTAAATCGCCCTCACCATCGCCAATATCAAACCGCCCTTCATAGTTAAATTCCTCGCCGCCGATAACAGCCTTGATAACAAAATCTGTCTTGTGATACCACCCGATATTTTTATCGCCCTCACGCTCACGGTGCTGTTTCTCGTCCAAAATACCAAGCAGCTTATTACCCAGAGCAAAGCTCAAATCCGTATAGCGGTCATTAAGCTGTCTGTCATAAAAGGCAGGGTGTTCGGAAAAACCGATAGAAAACTGTATTCCGTCCTGCTTTTTCTCGGACGGTGTTTCTGTCCTCTGTTTCTCGGTTACGACCACTTTCAGATGGTCATTTGCAGGATTTTCCGTTAGCTTTTCTTCAAAGTCGGCTCGGCTGTATTCCTGCCCCAAGATAGGGAACTCGGCATTTTGCAGATAGACCTTTTCCTCGGTAAGTGTTGCAATCTCATATTTATCCGCACCGATATACACCACATCGCCCTCATTGTAGAGGTAGCAAAGTGGGTGCAGCTCCCTTAATTCCTCGGTAAACTTCCACCCATTACTGCGGCTGAAAACTGAGGTCGTTTTCCATTGTACCTGTGCAAGAAAGTCTATGAGCTGTTGAACGGTTGAGGGGTCGGATAAGTGCTGTTCCATTTGCTCGGCGGTAACATCTGCAAGGTCGCTTCGTTCCACAACAGATAACAGGTCTTTTTCGTACCTGTCCAAGTCACGGATAAAGTCAGATAGCCGCAAAGCAAGGGTATCCCGTTTGTCGGCAGGCGGCAGGTCACGGTGGGCGTCGATAAAACGCTGCCTTGCTATTTTCCTCTGGGTGTCAATCTCATATTGAGGGGCTGACACGCTCTCCAGATAATCGGCATAATGGTCTTTTTCTTTCGGATTGAGATAGCGGTTATCCTTAATCAGCTCACGCAGACGCTTTTCAACCTGTGACCATTTCAACACAAGGTCGTGATTGGTATAAGTGCCGTTTCGGTCAATGGCAAGACCTTTGCTGTCATGCCAAGAATGACCGCTGAAACCATCGGGGAAGATGTGCGTACCGCCGCCCGTTCCATACTCATTTTTAAGGAACTCAATATTTTTCTGTCTGTCCTCGCCCTTTTGGAATTGGCGGTAGATGCGGTATTTTCCGTCCGCAACGCCACTGCCTTTCTGAAGCACGGAGTCAATATCTTCTTTGGAAATAGTAAAAGCAGAGGCATTTTCGTCCTCTGCTTTTGCTATCATTTCGATTTGTTCATCTACGGTTGGAAGATTGACCCTAACCTCATCCTCTTTGGCAACGCTTACTTGTAAATCAGTTCGGTCAGTATCACTTCCTCCGCTTGGCTGCGGATGTTGTTCATCAGTCCGACCCACTGCATCGGTGCTTTCTCTTTCAGTTCCTCTGTCACGCCCTGCTCGGCTGAGAGCTGCTTCGTCAGAAGCTCCAACCTCTGGAGTGCTGTCTGCTCTACCTCGTGCAGATGCCCGTTCAGCCTGCCCGATGTCAGCAGATTGAGATAGGTCACTCGCTTGTGCTTCTCCAGATAATCCCTGTGCATCAAAGCGTACCTGCCAAGCGGAAGCTCTGGCTCTGTCGGTAATGTTAGGTCGGGAATAAGATAATCCCCCTGTCTGCTGTAAGTGATTTCGCTCATTGTATTCGCTCCTTTCGGGTTGTTGTCTGCCTTTATCATACTGAGCCTGCGTTCTTTGTGCAAAGGTGCGATTCTGGTCTTTTTCCGCCATTTGCACATTTCGGATAGACTGTGAGATTTCCCGTAACGCCATTTCCGCAATATCGCTCGTGGCAACGCCGATGGCGTTTATCGTTGCAGGGGTATTGAAATTTACAATATCCGCAAAATCCTCTCGGTCAAAAAACTCATTCGTATCCAGACCGCAGCGGCTGATCAGCATAAAAGCAACGCTGTTTGCTGCCAGCCGCCTGTAAATGACTTCTATATTAAAGTCGTCCAGTTCTTCCAAAAAGCTGTCTTTCGTGCAGTCCTTTAACTGAGAAAAATAGTCTTGCAGATTGTCCTCCACGGCGTTCTTTGCCGTTTCCATTAAGGCAGAAGCAAGGTCAGTGCTTTCCACATCTCCAAACCTGTCCGAGAGCCTTTCCATAACAGCCTGCTCGTATCGCTCATCCATCTGCCATATCGGAACAGGGCGGCTGCCATAATAGCCCTCGTGGGTGTCGGACACATCAAAATAGTATTTCAGCGTATTCCTGCGACCTTTCGGGTCAAATACGGCAATACCCTTGCTGTCCTTATTGACCCAACGCTTGAACTGCCTGTTCCAAGTTTCGAGCTTCGCAACGGCGACAGCATCGGGGCGTTGGGCGTATATTAAAAGCTGTTCGTCAAAACGGCATTTATAGTTGCGGCAGGCAGAGGACAGAAAGCCCTGCCACGCCTGCGGATTTTTTGCAACCGCAACGCCTGTACGCCGATACAGCTCTGTGATTAGCTGATACTTCGCAGCCATTCAACCTACACCTCCTTATCGTTTCTGTTTCAAATATTTCTGTTTACTCACTCAGCACCACCGCCAAGAAAAGAAATGACCTTGTTCGATTTAATGCTCTTTTGCAGGTCATTGATGAGAGTAATATCCCCAACCGTGATGCCCTGCATAGAAAGAATATCGTCCATAGTCATAGCGGCAATCGCTTTTTCATCGGTAAAGCCTGCTTCCAAGACCTTATTCAAGACCTTGACGGCTTTCTGATTAACAGCCATATTCTAAATCCTCCTTATCGTTCTAAATCCTTGTGCTTCGGTGTTTTCTGCGGCGTTTGTTCCGCAGGTTTCGGCTCATAGGTCGCCCCATTTTTCTGCATACGCTCGGCAAACTCGCAGATGTGGTACAGATTGCTGCCGACTTCGGTATGGTATTCATCAATGAAGCGGCAGGGATACTCCCGTTTCTCTTCCCAAGAAGTCGTGACAATGACCTTTCCGCCGTCGGGGATACGGAACAGTTCTTTATATTGAGGGTCAATAAATCGGATACCTTGTTCTGCTTTCTGGATATGCTTATCAAACCATTCCTTCACATAACAATAGCAGTAAAAATTATAGTCGCCTTTGGTGGGATTGCACCGAAGCAGAAAAGCGTGTTTCTCCGTATCCACACGGAAACCGTACTCCGTACAATAGTTACCCTTGATAGCACTTTCGGGAAAATGCCTTGCAAACGCACTCATATCATAGCGGTTATGCAAAAGCCCTTTATCCTCCCGTAAAGCATTGATGACCGTATCAAGGTCTGCCTTAAATTCGTCAGATTTCCATTGTGGTCTGGTATCAAACCAAGTGGTGTAAAAGCCATAGCCCGTCGTGGCAAAGTCACCACGCAGATGCCCGATAGTGCCTGTCTGCCCCTCAAGCTGCATACTTTGGGCATAGGTGTATTTCTGTTCTGTCGGGGTTAAAGGTCTTGTCTTTATTTCATTACTCATTCGGCTGCTCCTTTCTTTCCTTTTTCTCTTTCTGCTCGTCTAAAATCTTGCGAATACAGACATCGCAGAAAATAACTGACCCATCCTTATATCGGGGATAAGGACAGGTCGTGCAGTCATATTTTATTTTATCGCTCACGGTCATCACCGTTTTTCTGCTTCTGGGCAGGCTGATTATAGGGCATACGGCACTCTGACTGGTATCGTTCATTCAGCTTTTGCCGTGCATCATCAAGCTCATTCGTGTAATAACCCCAGAAATAATTTGAGCCTCCCTTGCAGTACCAACACACATAAGGGTTGGGTGAGTTGGGATTGTGACCGATGACAAGCTCTGTACTCCCGATAGTACAGCTCTCAATGATTTCATAGTTCTGATTGGAGCGTTTTTCTTCGTCCATAAGCACCTCTCTATTCTTTGGCATAACGCCGATAGGCTTTCTCGCCCGTGGCTCTCATTTTTTGAACAGGGCGGCTCCCTACAAGCTCTGGATACCGTGCCTGCAGCTTGCGGCGTGTCCTGCTGACGCTCTCAAAGCTCGGCAGACCGAGATATTTGTGCTGCGTCATTATCTCCGCAAGCGGCATTGCCCCTGCATCCTTCAGACAGGCATTACAAAGTGCAAGATACAGCACCATATCGTCATTTCTGGCATCTTCATTCTTTTCCAGAACAGCCCTGACTTTCTTTTCAATGGTTTTTAGGTTTCTCATCTTTACCTCCATAAAGGAAAGGGCGGCATCTTTCAGCCGCCCAAACAACTTACTTATTCTTTCTGTTACGGATATTCAGCCATACCGCCGCACCCACAATGAACACGACAAGCACGATTGCGATAATGGTTTTAGCGTCCATCAATTAGTCCTCCTTTTTCTTCTTTCTGTTCTTATAGCTGACAAATCCGAGAACGCCCGCACCGACAACAGACAGAGCTGCAAGGCTTACCCATAAGCCCAGATTGAAGTCATCGCCTGTTTTCGGGGTATCCCTGAACTCATTGTGCATCTGCACGATAGCCGTAGCGTCCACCTTGACCGTTGCCTGTTTATCGGCAGGAAGGATATATCCTGCGGAAGCCTTGTCGCTTACTTCGGATACGGTATAGTCGCCAATCCGCAAGCCCTCAATCACGATTTCTCCGTTCTTATCTGTCTTAAAGGTCTGGTCATAGTCCACGCCTGTCACACGGAAAGAGAAGCCCTCCACCTTACCGTCAGAGGAAGTCTTTACGATTTTAAGAGAGCCTTTCTGTGCTGCATTGATAAATCCTACACCCGCCTTATTTTCCACGGTGTAGGTCTTGCCGTTCTCCTCAACGGATACGGAATACACATTTTCATCAAGCACAAAGCCTGTCGGAGCTTTGGTTTCCTTTACCAGATATTTGCCGTAGCGGAGTTCACTCATCTGGTAAACGCCGCCGTCAAGTTCTTTCATTTCGCCAAGCAGCGTATCGTCTTTATCCAGTTTCCCATCGCCATTAGTATCGGAGTAAACCTCAAATACCGCACCAGACAGCTTGTTGTCGGGATAATCCTCATCAACCTTTGTCAAAGCGATGTTGCCCTTAATGAAGTAGTTAACAAGTTCGATTTCCACAACTTCGTCCACCTTGCCTATAGTCACGGCGATTTCTTCCTCGGAGAGTACATATCCCTTCGGGCTTTCGATTTCACGGATTATCCAAGTTCCATACGGCACTTTGGCAAAAGAAAAACTACCATCATCTTTTGATGTGGTAGCGGCAATCGCATTTTCCTTTGTAAACTCGGTAGTTCCTGTCTTAAAGATACCGATAACTGCACCTCCCAGAGCCTTTCCGTCCTCATCAGATTTCTTACCGCTTACAGAGCCGTAAATAATGTCATTTGTGATAGCTTCGCCCTCATTGGCTGTGATGCGGACAATTTCGGTATCCTGTCCTGCGTATTCAAAAGTAACAGGGTATTTTACATCGCTGACAATATATGCGGAATTGGTCGAGATTTCCTGCACATAATAGCTGCCCATCGGCAGGTCGCTGATAGCTTTCCCGTGACCGCTTTCATCAAGGGAAATGACCTCAATCAGACCGTCCGCAGGAATGGTCTTTCCATCTGCGGCTGTGAGTTCCTCCGCCGCATACAAGCCAAAGGTCACATCAAAGATTTCTCCATTCTTGCCAATGCCGTAGGCTTCATCAATGGCAAGGCTCTTGATGAGGTCGATTTCAACACGCTGTCTTTCATTATAGAAAGAAGTAGCCGTTTCCGTTACATCAACATTCTGTCCTGCATACACAAGCTCAACAGAATGGACTTCCTCATTCAGCACCATTCCATACGGAGCTGTGATTTCCTTAACCTCATATTTTCCGAGATACAGTTCTTTGGATTTTACTGTACCGTCTTTTCCTGTCGTAACGGTATCTACAACCTCGCCCTTGTTTGCTCTGACCGTCCCGTCCAGAGTGACAATATCCTCGGCTGCGGTAATCTCATAGACTGCACCCTCAAGACCGCTGACAGAGAAAATCGGCTGATACAACCCCTTATCGCCTGCCACGGAGCTGAATACCTCGCCAGACTTTTCTACAGTAATTGTGCCTTTCTGTGCCATATTGGAACGTACTACCTCAATAACGGTAATGCCGCTTTCTTCCTCGGAATTTTCCTGCACCACATCAAAATAAACAGGCTCGGAATTTAAGACATACCCATACGGGGCTTGTACTTCCACAAGGGAATAGCCTTTGCCGTATTCCAATGTCTGCGGTGTGATAAGGTCGCCGTCTGCCGTAGTATAGAAGGTGTCAATGGTCGTCACTTCGGGATAAGTGAAAGTCATAGTCACAAGATTTCCATTCGGGTCGTAAATCTGGAAGCCTGCACCTGCATACGGGATTGTATTGCCTGTTTCTGCATCTTTCTTTACGATTTTGATATAGCTCTCAAAGTTAGCGTTGTTGATAAGGTAGCGGTAGGTCTGACCGTCCTTGCTGATAAACACATCAAAGTCTTTCATCAGTTCACGCCCCTCCCAACCAGAGGTCTGGCGGACGGTATAAATGCCATACGGCATATCCTTTGTCTGGGCAAAACCGTTCTCGTCACATGTCAGCACATCACGCTCGGTTTCCTTTGCATTTTCATAGCTGCCTGCGGATTTGAGGAACACTTCAAATACCGCACCTTCTTCGGGTGTTTCAATCTGGGTTTCCCCGTTATCCGTATGCTTGATGAGTGCGATATTGCCTTTGATGACCTGTTCATTCACATCGTTTGCGGTACTGTTCAGCTCTACCGTGTATAGCTCTGGTTCTGCACCTACCTTGTGGATTGCGGTATCCAGAAGATACCCCTCGGACGGGCTGATTTCACGGACAGTCCAATCATTATCACAGATATAATACTTGGTCGTAAACTGACCGTTTTCATCAGTCGTGTAGGTGTCAATCAGTTCCTCACCTTTATAGATGCCGTAAACCGCACCTGCAAGGGAAGCATTGCCCTGCGGAGAACCTGTTTCTGCATCGGTCTTTGTCACAGTCACTTGGAATTTCTTCAACACATTGTCGAAGCTGCGTTTTGTGACCTTGTTCCATTCAATCGGAGCTGTCTGGGAAGCAGGAACGACATAGCGGACTGCGGTATCCACTTCCTCAACCACATACGGGGTATCGCCACTGATAAGGACATTTTCAAACTTAGCCAGTCCGTTTTTATCAGTCACGGCATACTCGTCAACAGGCAAGCCGCTTAAAGATGTGCCATAAAGGTGGAATTTCATTCCCTCCACCAGATTGTCCTCGGAAGTCTTGACGATTTCCAGACTGCCACGCTTCAAAGTATTGCTGAAGGTCACAGTAGAGGTTTTTCCTCCGATAAGTGTGACGGTCTGGGTTTTCTGCGGCTCATAACGGTCAATAGACTGTTCTGTGACCGTATAAGTGCCAGGGAATAATCCCTCCACGGAGACAGAGCCGTCCTTTCCTGTCTTAACTGTTTTATTGAAGTTATCACCTTTGATTGTAAAAGAGATGCCCTCCACAACTCCGTCCTCAGAAGTCTTTTTGAGGGCAATCGTGCCTGTCGGCGTTTCGATATTGATATATGCAGACACGGTATCAGCATTCTCCACACCTGTTACCAAATCCTGCAAGTTCGGGTCGCCATAGGCAATGAGCTTTGCACTGCTGCTGACAGTCGGCACATTGTTCCTCTTTGCCGTAATGCGGACAGAACCGCTGATAGCTACGGTGGAGCTGATTGTCAGCTTATTTCCAGACTTCGATACACTCACATTGCTGTCAGAGCTTGAAAAGCTGTAATCGGAAAGGACGCCGTTGCTGTCCGTCAATGTGATGCTGTACTTTCCGTCCTTGTAGGCAAGCTCCTTTGTGATGTCATTCTTACCGCCCGACATAAAGCTCGGAATGGTGTTATGCTCACGCAGCATTGCAACAATCTGGTCATACACTGCCCTTGCTCCGCTGTTGGCATAATTTGAACCGAAGTGCAGGCTGTAAACGGTGGTGCTTGTCTGGTTATATGAGCCTGTGGCTTCACGGCAGCCTGTGACAAACTCCCATACGAGGGTCTGCGTGGCAAGCCATTTTTCATCATCACTTCCTGACAGATTATTTCGGTTGCCCTGATACCCATAGAGCAGGGCAAGCCCAACCGCCTTTTTCTGATTGGCTGAAAGGGCGTTCCAAGTATCAGAGGAAGCCTTTTTCAAGGTGTTTCCTGTTTTCAGCGGTACTCCCGGCTGAATACAAAACGCATTCTCACCGTCCACAAACATACGGTACTTATAATTTCCCGTTCCGCCTGCGGTATAGCCGCCGATATTCGCACTGGAATTGTACCTCATCGCATTACCGTTGCTGTCATAGGTGTGGGAAAAGGAAATCGTCCCGATGTCACCCGCAGCAAACGCCGTCGCAGGCATTATGGATAATGCCGTGACCGCAGCCATTACAAAAGCCGCAGCCTTTTTGAACAATTTAGGGATTTTCATAGTTACCTCCTGTAATTTGGATTGAATATTTTGCCTTACTGACCGAAAAAAGCTGCCCGTTATGGACAGCCTAAAGTATTTCTTTTCTCGGATAGTTACTGGCAGTAGTTTGGGGGTGAGGTGTGGAGAGGGGGAAGCCAAAATAATGGCTATCCACTCAAATGGGCAGACCTCGCCCTCGATGTGTGGCTATCTCTCGTGAGCCTTGTTCCGCTGCAAGTGTCGGTTATAAAACTCTAACGCCTTGACAACAAAATCCGTTTCCTGCCCTCTGGGAACAGTCTTGGGAATGAGCTTGGTTATCCTCTCGTCACGGAAAGCAGGTTTTTCCTTCTGATTGGGCTTTTCTTCCTCCATAATGGACTGGATAACCTCGGAAGTGAGCTTGCCGTCTTGGTTATACTTCTTCATTTTGATAGCCTGTGCCAATGACGGGGTAGCATCGTTGTACTCCATTGCTTCAAGCAGGGTGTATTGCTGTTCCTCGGTCAGATAGGAAATTTCAACCGCAGGACGAAAAGCAATCTGCCTTTCATCTACCATTTGCAGGATTTCGGGAACAAGCTCCGTTAGACGGATATACCTCTGAATTTGATTGCGGCTTTCTCCAACCTTTTCGGCAAGTTCAGCATCACTCCTCAACTTTGTCCCCATTGGGGACGAAGTTAAATCACTTCTTTCACCTTGTCGTTTCATAGCTTCCAACCGCATTTTATACGCAAAGGCTTTTTCACTTGGTAGAATAACGGAGCGTTGGAGATTACTTTCCACCATCACAATAATGGCTTCGTCACGGGTAAGCTCTTTAACCTCGCATTTCAGCGTTTCAAGCCCCGCAAGTTCACAAGCCTTTTTTCGCCTGTGACCGCTGATAAGCTCATACCGTCCGTCCTCTTTTAAGCGAACTGTCGCAGGGGTCATTACACCGTTTCGCTTGATACTCTCAACAAGTTGTTCCATATCTTCGTCCATCAAAACCTTGAACGGGTGGTCTGGAAACTCGTCAATCTCCGATATGGGAATATCCCGTATCTTGCTTAGCTTTGCTTCCTCACGGCTTTCGTCCGTCTGAAAAAGGTCATCGTATGCGGTCAGCTCGATTTTGGTTTCTCTGCTTCTCGCCAATCTCTGCCACCTCCTTTCCTAACTGCTCATAGGCTGCGGCAACCTTGCCGCTTTTGTCGTAAGCAAAAATACTTTTGCCTTCTGCGGTAGCTTCCACCGCACGGATAGAATGAGGTATCTCGGTATCAAATACCTTGATTTTCTTACCGTATGCACTTTTGACCGTTGCCGTAATTTCCTTAGAAATGTTGGTACGGGGCATTACCATAGTCATTAAGATACCGTCTATCCGCAGCTTGGGGTTGATTTGCCGCTTGACCATTGATACGGAGCGAAGTAAAAGCTCCAGACCTTTAGCCGAGAGATAGTGGGGCTGTGTCGGGATAATCACGCTGTCAGCCGCCGCCAGAGCATTGATGGTTATCATGCCTAAGCTCGGCATACAATCAATAAGCACATAATCGTAATTCTTTTTAACCTCATTGACATAGGTTTTCAGCACACGCTCACGGCTCATTGCATTGATTAGCCTTACCTCAAAGCCCGACAGCTCAATGTTTGACGGAAGCAGGTCAACGCCCTCTCTGTGGTGGATAATACCCTGTGAAACATCAAGCGTTTTATCGTCTATGATGTTCTGCATCACAGTAGAGAGCGTTATGGGAATATCGTCTGGTCTGTTATAACCCAGAGCCATCGTGAGATTTGCCTGTGCATCGGCATCAATCAGCAGGACTTTTTTACCCTGCTGCACCAGACTTACACCCAGATTGACCGCTGTGGTTGTTTTTCCGACACCACCTTTCTGGTTAGTCAGAGCAATTACTTTGCAATTTGACATAGATGCGTCCTCCTTTCACATAGATTTAGCCACTTTGTCAAGGTGGCTATGTAAACAGTACCAGAGAACGCAAAAAAGCCGCCTACTCTTAAAATCAATAAGAATAAGCGGCTTTGTAATTTGCCTTAGACATATTCAATTTTCATTCTCTTGGTCGGTGCATTTATGACCTTAAAAATAAGCTCGTCAACACAATCCGTATATCTGCCTTGCTGAATGAGCTGATTTTTTAACTCTACAAGGCTATGTATCAAAAGTTTTCTTTCGTGGCTATCCAAATACAGATGATTAAATTTCTCTCTCATAAGCACACCTCCACTTCTTTAGCTTCATTATATTGGAAAGCAGGGGAAAGGACAAATCTGCGAAAAAGGACAAAAATAAGCGTACCACTATTTCTAATGATACGCCTATCCTCATTAAATCACTTCAAAATGCTTCAACGCATCCTTTATCGCTTCCACTTTCTCCACTGTCGGATGCTTCCTCGGCTGTTTCAATTCTTCTACCGCATTAGGAGCATCATACATTGGCAAGCCTAAATCTCTCTTTACCTCTGCGATATATGCGGTATGTACTTTGAAGCCGTATTTAGCTTCTATGTACTCCTTTATCATTTTGTAGGTCACTCGTTCTTTGGGCTTATAGCTTTCCGCTCTTTTAGCAATATTATCAAGTGGAACTTTTCCCTCACCCTCGCCAAACTCAACTTTTACGTTGATATGTCCGTCTGGCTTTTTGTGGGAAAGCAGTACTACCGTCTCCACATGATAAGTATTCGGAAACATATCCACGCAGCATATCTTCTCCACTCTATACCCTCTGTCCATAAATATCTGCAAATCCCTTGCCAGGCTTGTCGGTTTACATGAAATATAAACCATATTCTCAACACCATACTCTATGATTTTCCCGATAGCCTTCGGATGGATACCGTCTCGTGGTGGATCAAGAATTATATAATCCGGTTTTTCCTCTATCTCATCAAGCACCTTTAGGACATCACCTGCGATAAATTTACAGTTATCAAGACCATTAAGAGCTGCATTTTCCTTTGCTGCGCAAACTGCCTCCTCAACTATTTCGACACCTACTACTTCCTTACACACCGGTGCCATAAGCTGCGCGATGGTGCCGGTTCCGCTGTAGAGGTCGTAGACTGTTTTACCGTTTAGCGAATCCTTGTCATCTCCAAGGATAAACTCTCTCGCTGTCTCATAGAGCACCTCCGCTCCTAGTGAGTTGGTCTGGAAAAATGAGAATGGTGTGATTTTGAATTTCAGACCTAAGAGCTCCTCGTAGAAATATGAATCTCCGTAGAGCACCTCTGTGCCCTCGTTTTTGACCACATCTGCCACGCTGTCATTTTTTGTGTGTAAAACGCCCTTAAATCTGCCGTCATAGTGCCTGGTCAAAAGCGCATATCTAAAGCCTGCGAGCAGCTCCTCCTCGTTGAAGCCCTCTGTCTGTGTGCTAGTAACAAGGTCGACTATGATTTCACCGGTTTTTGTTGCCTTTCTGACAAGTAGATGCCGCAGATAGCCCTTGTGTGTTGCTCTGTGGAAATATGAGATATTGTTTTTTGAAAAATAATCAAGTGTTGCCTTTAATATTGTCCTGAAATCCTCATCCACTATCTGACAGTCCGATACTGTCACAAGGTCATAAAAGCTTCCTCTTTTGTGCATGCCAAGCGCAAGAGGGCCATCCTTGTACTCATCACCGAAGGAAAATTCCATCTTGTTTCTGTATTCACTCTTTTTCGGACTTCCATGTATCCCTATAAACTCATATCCTGACTCTTTTTCAGTGCCAATAGCATCCGAAATGAGCTTTTTCACCTGGGTAAGCTTCATATCAAGCTGCTTTTCGTAAGGCACTGTCTGATATGTACAGCCCCCGCACATTCCAAAGTGAGGACATGGCTCTTCTGTCTCCAGAGGCGATTTCTCAATTACCTCCATGAGTCTGCCCTCTGCCCTTTGATGCTTTACTTTATTTACAACAAATTCCACCTTCTGTCCCGGAATTGTATTTTTCACAATTACTCTGTCGCCGTCATCTGTAACGGCTATTCCCTTGTTTGGGAAGTCTACTCTTTCTACGGTTCCTGTTCCTCTAAATCCTTTTTTCATGTAATTCTTATCTCTCTTTATACTTTATTATTCCTTTGTATGCCTGACTGCAAATGCCTTGCTTCACACATAAAGAAAAATGAGGACTACATATGTAGCCCCCATTATCTAAAAACGATTATTTCTCTTCTTTAGTCTTTGGTGCCTCTTTTTCCTCTTCAGCATCATCATCGTCTTCATCCTCGAAGAAATCATCATCGAATTCATCATCATACTCATCATCGAAATCATCTAAATAATCCGGTGTGAAAAATCTGTAGATACCATATGCCGCTGCTGCAACAGCAACTAATACACCAATGATGGCAAATATGATAACAGCCTTGGAAGGCTTCTTGTCTTCCTCTTCTTTTTTGAGAAGGTCATTAAGCTTTGCCATGCTGAGCTTCTCTGCAAGCTTGTTGTCCTTTAATAATTCTTCAACTTTACTCATAATTCAATCCGCTCCTTTTCCAAAAGTAATTGTCAAATGCTATTTGTTAAATCCATTATAGCATATTATATCCAATTTTCCTATAAAAATTACAATAATTTTAGTCAATTTTTTTCAATTTGGCAAATGAAGCAAACATCTTTTTGGTACCGGCCTTGTCAAAGTCCACAGTGACCTCATAATCCCTGCCGCCTTCTACAATTGCCATGACCTCTCCCGCGCCAAACTTGATGTGAGATACCCTGTCCCCTACCTTATATGAAAGGCCTCCGGTGGTATTGGCACTGGCAAAAGACTTCTGGTTGCTAACAGGCGTGTAGACAGGTGTCCTTGTACGCTGTGTATTAAAGGTGGTCGCATACTCTGTGCCGTATGTAGGTGTCTTTTTGAAGGCCTCCTTAGCCTTTCTGTACGTGCTCTGCGAATTTCTTTCAAGGTCATCATCACGGCGCTTTGGCTCATAGACCTCACCTGCCATAAGCTCGCGTGGAATCTCTTTCACAAATCGCGATACCTTGTTGAACTGTGTCTCTCCACGCACCATACGCATGCGTGCAGATGTAATGGTAAGATGCTCCTTGGCTCTCGTGATGCCAACATAAGCAAGACGCCTTTCCTCCTCTATCTCGCTTGTCGCATCATCACTCGTGATTGACATATAGCTTGGGAAAAGACCATCCTCCATACCCGCCAGATACACATTCGGAAACTCAAGTCCCTTAGCACTGTGCAGAGTCATAAGAACCACATAGTCGCTGTTTTCGTCAAGACCGTCTATATCGGCTACAAGCGCTACCTCTTCCAAAAAGCCACTGAGAGTAGGATTCTCCTCCCCCTGCTCGTAATCAACAGCCTTGTTTATAAGCTCATCAATATTCTCAATACGCTGCTCTGCTTCATCCGTGCCCTCTGCCTTCAGCTCATCGACATAGCCGGTCTCATCGATTATTGCCTGTATGAGCTGCGAAACCGAATCCATCTCGGCTCTCGCACGAAGTGACTGTATAAACATCACAAAAGGCTTTATCTTGCCTGCCGACCTCGCCATGCCCGGCACCTCATCGACATAGCGCAGTGCCGTATAGAAATCTATCCCCTTCTCAAGTGCATAGTCTGTCACCTTATTGATGCTTGTAGCTCCGATGCCGCGCTTTGGCACATTTATTATTCGCTTTACCGCAAGGTCATCATGGCCATTGTCAATAGTCTTTAAATATGCAAGGATATCCTTTATCTCTTTTCTGGCATAGAAATTCACACCGCCGACAATCTTGTATGGTATGTTGGCTGCAATAAATTTCTCCTCGAAGAGACGCGACTGTGCGTTGGTTCGGTAAAGCACAGCACAGTCCTTATAGCGCGCCTCACCCTTTCTCACGAGTCTCGCTATCGAACGCGCCACATAATCCGCTTCCTCAAAGCCACTCTCAAGCTGTTCAAAGGTAATCCTGTCTCCGGCTCCGTTGTCAGTCCAAAGTCGCTTGTCCTTTCTACCCACGTTGTTGGAAATGACGCTGTTGGCGGCATCTAGGATATTCTGGGTAGACCTGTAATTCTGCTCAAGCTTTATGACCTTTGCATCTTCAAAATGCTTCTCAAAGTTTAAGATATTGTAGATATTGGCACCTCTGAACTTGTAAATGGACTGATCATCATCACCCACCACACACAGATTCTTATACTTCATGGCAAGAAGCTTGATAAGCTCAAACTGCACGGTGTTTGTGTCCTGATACTCATCCACCATGATATATCTGAAGCGCTCCTGATAGTAATCCAGCACCTCTTTATCCAGCTTAAAAAGCTCTACTGTCTTCACAAGCAAATCATCAAAATCGAGTGCGTTATTCTGCTTTAGGGCATTCTGATACTCCTTGTATACAAGTGCCTGCTTGCGCTTCACGAAGTCACCTGTGAAGCGGTTTTCAAACTCTATCGGATCAATCATCTCATCCTTTGCAGATGAAATGACATTTAAAAACATCTTTTCCTTATACATCTTGGTATCTATCTCAAGACGCTTGCAGATGTCCTTCATCAGAGCCTTCTGGTCGTCAGCATCATATATAGTAAAATTCGTGTCATATCCCAGCCTGTCAATATACCTGCGCAGTATACGCACACATGTCGAATGGAATGTAGAAACCCATATGCTTTCCGAACCATAGCCCACCATATCATCAATTCGCTCACGCATCTCTCCCGCAGCCTTGTTTGTAAAGGTGATTGCCATGATATTGTAAGGATTGACGCCACACTCATCTATCAGGTAGGCAGTCCTATATGTAAGAACCCTGGTCTTGCCACTGCCTGCCCCCGCTAAAATAAGAAGCGGTCCCTCTGTGGTCAAAACGGCCTCCCTCTGCTGTTCATTCAACATATCTAAGTTCATCTGTTTTCCTCTCAATTCTCCAGTCTTTTACAGGCACACATACCATAAATACAAAAACAATTTATCTACAGCATATCACAAACATATGTTTTGCACAACCCAATATGAGAAAAATCAAAAAAAACTTGTCATATAGTTTTCAATACTATATAATAAAAGCCTGAGGTGATGATATGGAGAATGATGTTAAAGAATTTTTATCAGAATTATTAAAACAGCTTAAATCAATAGATTACATAAAGCCGGAGGATATACCAAATATTGATCTGTACATGGATCAGGTCACAACTTTCATGGACGAGCAGCTCGCTGCATCAAAGCGCTATGAAAGCGACAAAATCCTTACCAAGACAATGATAAACAACTATGCCAAAAACAATCTGCTCCCTTCTCCGGACAAGAAAAAGTATTCTAAGGAGCATGTGCTCACACTGCTTTTTATATATTATTTCAAAAATATATTGAGCATCAACGATATACGCTCGATTCTTAATCCGCTTACAGAGAAGTATTTCGGCAATGATGACGGATTTACGATGCAGGATGTCTATACTGAGGTTTTCAGCTTAGAGGCGGAGGAATCGCAGAAGCTCCTAAAGGATCTCGGCAAGAAATACAAGATTGCCGGTGAGACATTTGAGGATTTTCCTGATGAGGATCAGAAATTTCTTCACACATTCAGCTTTATCTGCATGCTGAGCTTTGATGTCTACATCAAGAAAATGCTGATTGAGCGCATGATTGACAATCTAAATGAAGAAAAAGAGGCTTCTTCCCATGAGAATACACATTCTGGGAAGGAAAGTAAAAAAACAGGCTCAAATTAATGAGCCTGTTTTTTCCCCCTATGATAAACTAATCCTCTTTGTCAGAGCCATCCTCCATGCGCGAAAAAACCATATCATATCCATCATTGCCGTAGTTTAATGATCTGTTCACTCGGCTGATTGTGGCTGTGGAAGCCCCGGTCTTTTCTGCTATATCAAGATATGTCTTCTGCTCTCTAAGCATCTTTGCCACTTCAAATCTCTGTGATAGAGAAAAAAGCTCATTTACAGTACAAACATCCTCAAAAAATGTATAACACTCTGCTCTATCCTTGAGACACAAAATAGCATCAAACAAATGGTCTACTGCTTCTGTTTTAAGATTCTTGCTCATCGTGTTCTCCTTTTTCATGCGATTTATTTATTTTTAATTTTAACATATTAAAGTTTTAAAGTAAACAGCTTTCTTGCAATTAAATTCCGATATGTTATACTAATGTTACTATCGCCTAATAAATCAGAATGGAGTAAATTGAAAATGAAAAAAGTAGGATATTTCTTTTACACATTTGTCCCACTGCTTGCAGTTGAGGCAATTCAGACTATCGCCTTATTCTTTATGATGGGTATGGGAATGTTTGGACAGGGTTTTGTCGGAAAGCTTGCTTTTCCGTCTGCAAACGTATCTGACCGCCTTGAAAAGACATTTACCTCTGTAAATTTTAACATGATGATTATGGTCATCTATGCACTCATTACCATTGCGATTTTTAGCATGTGGTACTATGCCAGATACGAAGGTAATTTCCTTCCATCCCCTAAGAAAACCTTCAATCCCATGATGCTTGCGGCAATCGTCATACTCGTGCCGGGTACACAGTTTGCTGCCAATTTCATCGCAAACTTAACCGGCTACATCCGTCCCGACTGGCTGCAGCAGTACAATGAGCTTTTTGAGACATCAGGTATCACAGATACAACCTTTGTGACCGTCCTTTATTCTGTCATACTGGCGCCAATCTGTGAGGAGCTTATATTCCGCGGTGTAACCATGCGCTGTGCCAGAAAGGCTTTGCCATTTGCTCTTGCCAATCTGATGCAGGCTGCACTTTTCGGACTGTTCCATCTCAACTGGATTCAGGGCATATATGCCTTTGCACTTGGCATAGTGCTCGGATATGTGTGCGAATGCGGTGGCTCTATTTACTACTCTATAGGGCTTCATCTGCTTTTCAACCTTTGGGGCACACTTTCAGGATTTTTCCCGGATCCCGGTAATAGTGTAGTGGTCTTTGTGATTGTGATTGCTGTTACAATTGTTTCACTGGTGGTCGGATTTGTACTGTTTAACAAAGGACGAAGAAAGCTCCCCATAAATTCTACAGGAATATAGTCACACCTGCCAGACTTACTATCATCATAATAATGCCTGCAAGCAGTACTCCAAGCATGACAGCGGCAACTGTTGACTTGAAATCCATATCAAGGATACTTGCCGCAAGTGTTCCTGTCCATGCACCTGTTCCCGGAAGTGGGATACCTACGAAAAGTAAAAGTGCAACAAACAGACCTCTTCCGGCCTTTGCCTGAAGCTTCTTGCCGCCCTTCTCTCCTTTTTCAATGCAGAAGCTGAAGAACCTTCCAATAATTGGTTTGTCTGCTCCCCAGATGAGAACCTTTCTTGCAAAAAGATAAATAATTGGTACCGGAAGCATATTTGCAATGATACAAACGATAAATGATGGCACTATCGGCAGCCCCATCACCTGTGAAACCGGAACTGCTCCTCTGAGTTCAATAAGTGGTATCATTGAAATTAAAAAGATGTAAATATATTTTTTTAACATGAATAATTCTCCAAAAATTTAATTAGTGTATGCATCTGCTCATCAGTTCCTATGGATATGCGCAGATAGTCGTTGATTCGCTCAGGTGAGCTGAAATGTCTGACAAATATATTGTCTGCCTTAAGGTCCTCAAAAAGCTTTGTTGCAGAAACATTTGCAGGCTTTGCAAATATAAAGTTGCTCTTTGAGTCACAGAATGTAAAGCCAAGTCTCTTAAGCTCTTCCTTTGTCCACTCACGTGTCTTTATAACCTTTGCTGTGGTCTCTTCAAAGTATGCTCTGTCTTTTATCGCTGCTGTAGCTGCTTCGATTGTGATTCTGTCCATGGTATATGAATTGAACGAATATTTCACATCATTCAGATACTTGATAAGCACAGGACTTGCCATTGCAAAACCAACTCTTGAGCCTGCCAGCGAGCGTGATTTCGAAAATGTCTGTACCACGATGACATTATCATATTTGTCAATGAGCGACAGCGCACTTTCCCCGCCAAAATCCACATATGCCTCATCTACCACGACAATTACATCCTGATTGTGCTCTATTATATCCTCTATCTCATCAAGAGGCATGAGCTTTCCTGTCGGAGCATTAGGGTTTGGAAATACTACTCCGCCGTTTGCCTTATAGTAATCTGACGGTACTATTGAAAAATCATCAGACAATGGAAGCTGCTCATAAGGGATTCGAAGCATATCTGCCCACACATCATAAAATGAATACGTAATGTCAGGAAACAGTATCGGCTTTTTTGAATTGAAAAATGTCATGAAAATCATGGCAAGTACATCATCAGAGCCAACTCCGACAAACACCTTCGAGCTGTCTATCTTATAGAAATCCGCAATTGCATTTACCAGCTTATCAACCCTTGGATCAGGATACAGTCTTAAATCATCTGTATTGAAATTACTTAAAACCTCCTTCACTCCCGGCGCTGGCGGATATGGATTCTCATTTGTATTTAACTTAATAACACAGGTATTCTTTGGCTGTTCTCCCGGTGTATAAGGTACAACCTTTCGAATGTTATTTTTCCAGTCTCTCATTCTTTTCCTCCAAATTTAATTATATGTCAGCCCATACATATTTACTAATTATTCAATTTTCTTCTCAAAAAAACATGATATCAAACATAAAATCAGCGTTTTTATTCACTTTAAAATATGCACCCAAAAAAATGCTAACAATTTTACTTTACCTCATTTACTTATGTTTGTAAAGGTTGTATATTACACTTAACTACTATTTTTTATATATATTTTTAATCAAGGGGGATTTATAAATAATGTTTAAAAACAATTCAAAGGACCTCACCGTAGGTTCTCCTACCGGGCTCATTCTGGGCTTTTCCCTTCCGCTGCTTCTCGGGAT
>ERZ779645.395-NODE-395-length-26293-cov-11.977666_pt1 | contig 26293 bp, 20 predicted proteins | sample MGYA00511103_ERZ779645 | MGnify/ENA primary metagenome ERZ779645 (study PRJEB29588, sample SAMEA2158521) | human gut metagenome | biome: human gut; feature: human-associated habitat; material: faeces | place: Denmark | collected 2008/2010 ...
TTCCCTACAAGAGGAAGATTATTCCTGCATACTTACACGATAGATAACAAAAGTCTGTGCACCTACTTCAGACTGCAAAGTCTTACCATCAACAGTAACTTTACTTTCTTTCGGAGTAATCAGATTGGGATTATCCAACGAATTTTCTTCATCCGGATTATCCGAGTGGAACAGGATACAATCGGCCTGCGTAGCAAGTTTTTTCTTTTTCAAGCCATCAAATTCTACCGTTACAGATTGAGCCTTATCGGATACGTTGACAATCTTAACGATATAGCTTTTTGTAGGTTCATCCCACACAGCGCTGGCAAACAAACCATTTTGATCTGGCTGACCGCTTACAGCCTTGCCATCCATCAACAAAGGCACAACCTGTGTACCTTTATTGTGTCCATAAAGGTATTGCACATACCAGCTGCATGAACGTACACTACGCAAATTGTCAAACCAAATCAAGTCCGGACGCCATTGCCAGCCTTTCACATGCGCCAATAAAGGAGCATAAGTAGCCATATGCACTACATCAGCATTACGTTCCACTCCTGTCAGGAAAGCAGCTTCAAGCAATGATGCATAAAAATGATTCCATTTCTTTCCTTTTCCGTGGCAAGCATATTCTCCTGCAAACACCTTCGGTCCTTTACGGTCATAATTATCATAACGATTGCCCGACTTCAAGAACCAATCTTCGGGGCGATAAAAATGTTCGTCGACCAAATCCACTTTCAACTTTTTCATCTCAGGCCACAAATAATCAAAGTCCTTACCCTCCGAATTCGGACCAGATGAACCGATAATCTGAATATCGGGATAAGCTTTGCGGATAGCATCGACAAAATATTTCAGACGTTCGGGATACTCCGGTCCCCACTGCTCGTTTCCTACTCCAATAAATTTCATATTAAAAGGAGCGGGATGTCCCATTTCGGCACGAAGTTTACCCCACTTTGTTGTTTCATCACCATTGGCAAACTCAATAAGGTCAAGTGCGTCCTGAATATAGCTTTGCAGGCTGTCCACTGGGACATGCGCTTTAGGATCATCGTTTTGATACTGGCATGCCAGACCTACATTAACAATCGGAAGAGGCTCAGCGCCCATATCTTCAGCCAACAAGAAAAGTTCGTAAAATCCCATACCATATGTCTGGTGATAATCAGGATAATAACGATGAGGGAAAGTATATTCCCATCGGTTCGAGTTCAACGGACGGTTCTCTACAGGACCTACTGAGTTTTTCCATTGATAACGGTCATTGATATGTGTACCTTCTACGATACATCCACCTGGGAAACGGAATACACCTGGTTTGGTATCAACCAAGGCCTGTACAAGATCTTTACGCAAACCATTTTCACGCCCTTTCCATGTATCGACGGGGAAAAGTGAAATATGCTCCAAGTCAACATTGCCTGCAGAAGCCAGGAAGATACGCAGCTGTGCCGCATCAATGGTTTGTGGAGCAGTAAGCACCAATTCATATTTTTTCCAATCAGCCGAGTTCAAGGCTACGTCTCCCGAAGTCAACACCTGAGTTTCCCCCATCGAATACGGATCAATGAGTTCCACCCGGATCTTCTGCCCGTTTCCTCTGGCCCACACAGTAAAGCGGTATTGAGCATTTTCTTTCAATCCAATGCCGAAAAAGCCTTCATTGACTACCCCTGTACGCTTATGCGGATGTCCCGGATCTGCAAGACGAATGTAATGTGGATTACGGTCGAAAGGTCCATCCTCCAAGACCGTAACATTACCGAATGTTTTCCAGCCTTGCAGACGATTGGGAAATTCAAATGAACGGTTCATGACCAATTCGGCATACAATCCTCCATCTGCACCATAATTAATATCCTCAAAAAAATGTCCATACATGGTGGGTTGGATTTCGGCACCTGGCTTGTTTGCCTTTACCACCATGTGGTTGACTTCCTGTGCCGCCAGCCCCGTACAGCAACAAGTCGCCAAGGCCAAACTGAAAATTGTTGATTTATTCATAAATTATCATTTGATTTCGAGTGTAACAATAGACATAGCAGGCAATTTTACCAACAAACCGCCCTTTTGCAACTTAACATCCTTGAAATCCTTCACAGTAACGGCATCCGGATTTTCAAACGTATTATACGTATCAATCTTATCTGCAGCCAGGATACGTCCCGTAACCTGTTTCCCCTCGAGACCTTCCAGGTTAACGGTTACCTCAGCCGATTCTTCAAGGTCGATATTAGACAACGACAAGTGAATACGTCCTTCCTTGTCACGCGAAGCACTTGTACTAATCATAGGTACCACACGATTATCACGCACATTCTTATAGGTACATTGCAGGTCTGATGGCAAGAACGTAGCATCTTGATGTACATTATACATTTCGAATACATGATAAGTCGGCGTCAAGACCATTTTGTCCTCTTTCGTCAAAATCATCGATTGCAGCACATTAGCGATCTGGGCTATGTTGGTCATCTTCACACGGTCGGTATATTTATGGAAGATATCCAATGTAAGTGAAGCTACAAACGCATCACGCATCGTGTTCTGCTGATACAGATGGCCGGGAATTGTACCGGGTTCTTCATCCCACCAAGTACCCCATTCATCGACGATAAGAGCAATTTGTTTCTTCGGATCATATTTATCCATAATAGCCATGTGACGCTTCAACACATCCTCAATTTCACGGCATTTACCCATCGTCCAATAGTAATCATCGGTTGTAAACTTAGTAGCAGAACCTTTACTTCCAGTCCATCCAGGTACTGTATAATAATGCAAAGATACACCATCCATACGATGACCGACATTCTGCATCAACACTTCTGTCCAATTATAATCGTAATCGCTGGCACCGCTGGCAATCTTAAACAATTTATTTCCATTGTAGTTACGACAATATGTAGAATAACGACGATACAAATCGGCATAATATTCCGGACGCATACTGCCTCCACAACCCCAACTTTCATTACCTACACCAAAGTATTTTACTTTCCAAGGTTTTTCACGTCCATTCTGCAAACGCAACTTTGCCATGGGGCTTCCCTGCTCAGATGTCATATATTCCACCCACTTTGCCATTTCTTCTACTGTTCCGCTTCCCACATTGCCGCTGATATAAGGCTCGCAACCCAAAAGCTCGCACAAGTTAAGAAATTCGTGAGTACCAAAACTATTATCTTCTACAGTCCCTCCCCAGTTATTGTTCACCATTTTCGGGCGGTTTTCTTTGGGTCCAATGCCATCCATCCAATGATATTCATCGGCAAAGCATCCGCCTGGCCAACGCAATACAGGTACTTTCAATTTTTTCAACGCTTCAAGTACATCATTACGGTATCCGTTTGTATTAGGAATAGGAGAATCCTCGCCTACCCACAAGCCCCCATAAATACAGGTACCCAAATGCTCGGCGAATTGTCCGTATATTTCTTTCGGAATGATTTGTTCAGCCTTTTCTGTGTGAACGGTTACAGTCGCGTGTTGTTGTGCGGATACAGCAAGGCTGACGCCCAGCATCAAGCCACTAAGAATCAGTTTGTTTTTCATTTTTTCTTCTTTAATTAATCATTAATCGGCTCATTCACTAACCTTATATTTTACAGCTGCTTCTTCGATAGGTAAACCAGCTTTATAAGTTTCAATGTATGCATTGAATCCTGCTACATCTTTCAGGTCCGGTTTAATTTCCACACCTGTGTTCCCAGCAAATACTTGTTCATCAAGGAAATCGGCAAGCGACAATTTTTGTGGATTGTTCACCAAATAAGACCCTAACAAAGCAATACCCCAGGCACCGCCTTCACCGGCCGTTTCCATAACAGATATAGGCGAATTGAGTGCTGCCGCCAAAATGCGCTGTCCTACCCCTTTTGTCTTGAACAATCCTCCGTGACCTGTAATACGGTCTACTTTGATTTTCTCTTCGTTGAACAAAATATCATTACCTATTTTCAGTACAGCCACAGATGCATACAGGTTGGCACGCATAAAGTTGGCAAGGTTGAATTTATCATTGGCAGAACGTACAACCAAAGGTCTTCCTTCAGCAAGTCTGGTTACCGGTTCACCCGAAATGTAATTGTAAGAAATCAGTCCACCACAATCAGCATCTCCTTCAAGAGCATGATTATACAGTTTTCCGAAAACCTCATTCATATCTACGGGTACCCCCAGTAGTTCTTGATATTCTTTAAACAAATTAACCCAGGCATTAAGGTCGGAAGTACAATTATTACAATGTACCATGGCAACCAGGCTGCCGTCAGGCGTAGTCACCATATCAATCATTTCATACGGTTTCGACAAGTCTTTCTCCAATACAATCATAGAAAACGAAGAAGTACCTGCCGATACATTACCTGTACGCTGCTTCACAGCATTGGTAGCCACCATACCTGTTCCTGCATCTCCTTCGGGAGGACACAAAGGTATGCCTGCTTTCAAACGGCCGGACCCATCAAGTTTTTTAGCACCCTCAGGTGTCAGGAAACCTGCATTCTCACCGGCTTGCAACACCTTAGGCAAAATATCGGTCAATTTCCAAGAAAAGCCTTTCGGTGCAACCATTTTATCGAATTTCTCCACCATCTCTGCCGAATAATTCTTTGTAGCAGGGTCAATGGGAAGCACACCCGAAGCATCGCCGATGCCCAATACCTTTTTCCCACTCAACTGCCAGTGCACATATCCAGCCAAAGTTGTCAGATAAGCAATATCTTTTACATGTGATTCACCGTTCAGAATAGCCTGATACAAATGAGAGATGCTCCAGCGCAACGGAATATTGTAAACAAATGCTTCCGAAAGAGCTGCTGCAGCTATGCCTGTATTGGTATTGCGCCACGTACGGAACGGAACGAGAATCTCCTCTTTATCATTGAAAGCCATATAACCGTGCATCATGGCACTAACGCCAATAGCCGCCAAAGTTTCTATATCCGTATCGTACTGTTTCTTTACATCAGCACATAGATCGGCATAACAATCCCGAAGTCCGTTCCAAATGGCATCAATGCTATAAGTCCACAGTCCATCTACCAATTGGTTTTCCCAAACATGACTTCCCTGAGCTATAGGTTTGTTTTCGGGGTCGATCAATACTGCTTTAATACGAGTCGAACCCAATTCGATACCCAAAATAGCCTTTCCTGATTCGATAATTGATTTTGTGTCTGTATTCATGATATGATTATATGATTATAATAAATAATAAAAATAAAACACAGAGACACAAAGGCACAGAGAATCTATTTACGAATAAAACCTCAGTGCTCCGTGTCTCTGTGTTCCGATCAACTATTAGCAAAGAGCTTTATTCAGCATATAATAAACTTCGTTCATACGGAGTTCTTTCTTGAAGTCGCTAATGGTGGTATCTTTGTTGATATGTACCATTTCGATGCCTGCGATTTCAGCATAATCTTCCCAATATTCTGCAGTCAAATCGTACGAGAAGCAAGAGTGGTGAGTTCCACCAGCCAAAATCCATGCACCTGCACCTACTTCAAAATTAGGCTGCGGAATCCACAATGCAGAAGCTACCGGCAATTTAGGCAGCGGTTTCGGTTCAATACATTCTACATCGTTTACAATCAAACGGAAACGATTACCCATATCCACCACTGTTGCTGTACATCCAGTACCCGTCTTTGAAGTGAATACCAAACGGGCAGTCTGGCTCTTACGGACACCGATACCCAGGAAATGTACTTCCAGACGTGGCTTTTGAGCTGCAATCAACGGACAAACTTCCAACATGTGTGCCTGCAGGATAGCACTTCTTTCACCATTGAAGTTCAACGTATAGTCTTCCAAGAACGAACATCCGTTGGGCAGACCTTGATTCATCACCCATACCGTACGGTACAAGGCTGCTGATTTCCAGTCACCTTCAGCACCGAAGCCATAACCTTCTGCCATCAGACGCTGAGATGCAAGTCCCGGAATCTGGTCGAAATGACTTCCGTCTGTCTGACCCAAATCATCAAAGTTAGTAGTGAAGCCTTTCGCACCTTTTGCCTTCAAAATAGCACGCAAGGCAAGTTCCGCTTTAGCCGAATTCCATACCTTTCCATAGGCTTCGGTTCGTTGATCTTCCAGTTCTTTATCATGGTCATACAGCTGGAAATACTCATCCACCAATGCTTTTACATCCTCGTCTTTCACCTGGCTGTGATATTCCATCAGTTCACTTACCGGACAATAGTCTACATGGTATCCCATCCGAACTTCAGCTTCTACCTTGTCGCCATCCGTTACGGCTACATTATTCATCTGGTCGCCAAAACGAATAATCAACATGTCCTGTGCATCTGCCCAAGCTGCACATACACGCATCCAAACGGAAATCTTACGTTGGGTTTCCGCATCTTTCCAATAACCAACTACTACTTTACGACGGATACGCATACGGCTGCAAATATGTCCGAACTCGCGGTCACCGTGTGCCGACTGGTTCAGATTCATAAAGTCCATATCCATGGTATCCCAAGGAATTTCTTCATTAAACTGAGTATGCAGGTGAAGCAACGGTTTCTTCAATTGTTGCAAGCCATGTATCCACATCTTTGCAGGCGAGAATGTATGCATCCACGTGATAACACCGATACACTTCTCATCGTTATTGGCTGCTTTCATTACTGCTTCCACTTCTTTTGAAGAGTTAGCCGTACCTTTATATACTACTTTAACCGGAAGATTTCCACTGTTATTCAATCCAGCTACCATTTCATTACTGTGTGCGTCTACTGCGATAACAGCATCGCCTCCGTACAGAAGCTGAGCTCCTGTTACGAACCATACTTCAAATTGATCAAATGTGCTCATAGTTCTATGTATTTTAAAAAGTTAGTATGTTATTTCTTCTGTCCGTAGTAAGCATTCGGACCATGCTTGCGGCTGAAATGTTTCTCTACCAGCAGGGGGTTCATCGTCAGATGCGGATTGACGGCATATGCAATGCTTGCCATTTTTGCCACCTGCTCCATCACTACAGCATTATGAACTGCATCGTGAGCATCCTTACCCCACGCAAAAGGTCCGTGATTTTTCACTAATACACCCGGAGTATGAACCGGATTCATTCCTTCGAAACGTTTTACAATCACGTTTCCGGTTTCCAATTCATAATCGCCTTTCACCTCTTCTTCGGTCATATCCGCCGTACAAGGGATGGCTTCGTGAAAATAATCGGCATGTGTAGTCCCTATATTCGGAATGTCGCATCCGGCCTGTGCCCATGCAGTAGCATACGTAGAATGCGTATGCACCACCCCACCTATTTCCTTGAATGCCTTATAAAGAACCAGATGAGTCGGCGTATCGCTGGAAGGACGTAAATCACCTTCCACTACATTGCCATCCAAATCTACCACCACCATATCCGATGCTTTCATTACATCGTAAGCTACGCCACTGGGCTTAATCACTACCAGCCCTTTTTCGCGGTCGATAGCAGATACATTACCCCATGTAAAAATCACCAATCCATGTTTCACCAAATCAAGGTTTGCCTGAAACACTTTTTCTTTCAAATCTTCTAACATAAGTCTTATAGTTTGAATTTCGGGTCCCGCTGATAAGCCTTATCATTGAACTTGTACAGATAAGCCCCTCTTTTAGAACCTGTTTTATCTATTTTATCTGTTTTCTCGATATAACCCATATCCGCAATTCGCTTCCGGAAATTGCGTTTATCCATTGGTTCGCCATAAATAGCTTCATACAAGCTTTGCAATTGCGTAAGTGTAAAAAGCTCTGGAAGCAAATTGAAACCAATGGGAGCGGTAGAAGCCTTTTCCTTCATGGCCGTCCGGGCTTTTTCTACCATTTGGTTATGGTCGAAAATCAAATCAGGTATCTCATCAATATTTACCCAATACGCATTATGCCGTTGCACCAGCTCCCGGTCGTATTTATTCGTATTGATGAGTGCATAATAAGCAAGCGAGATAACCCGTTCACCCGGGTCTCTGTTTATCTCGCCAAAAGCTCCGATGTGTTCCATATAAACATCCTTCAATCCGGTCAGTTCGTACAGCACACGCTTTGCCGCATCATCCGCGCTTTCATTTTCCTGGACAAAACCGCCCATTAAAGACCACTGACCCTTTGCCGGCTCAAAATTACGCTGAAGCAACAACAAGCTCAATTGTTCTTTCTCAAAACCGAATATGATGCAATCAATACCGACGAAAAATTTCGGATTATTCTTGTAATATGTAGACACATCGTTCATAAAATCATTTTTCTATACCGAACTGGAATATACAATGGCTCTGATAAGTTTCACCCGGTTCCAGGATAACCGAAGGCCATTGCGGCTTATTAGGACTATCCGGATAATGTTGAGTCTCCAAACATACAGAAGCCCGTTGCGGATAAGCAATGCCTTTCTTACCTTTCACGGTTCCATCCAAGAAATTTCCTGTGTAAACCTGGATACCAGGCTCGTCGGTGTATACGGTCAGACTGATACCCGAAGTCGGGCTGGTCAGCTTGGCTGCTACCTGGCTGATATCGCCTTTAGTCTTCAGTACCCAGTTATGGTCGAATCCATTACCGAACTTCACTTGTTCGTTTTCAAAATCGGTTACAGACGGAGCGATAGGCTTCGGCGTATTGAAATCGAATGGAGTATCCTTTACAGCCATCATCTCGCCATTGGTCATATACGTGCTGTCGACAGGAGTAATGCTGTCTGCCGCAACATACAGAATCTGGTCGGTTCCAGGCTTGGAGGGGTCGCCATTCAAGTTAAAGTATGAATGGTTGGTCATATTGATTACCGTGGTCTTGTCGGTAGTAGCATCATACTTGATATCGATGGCATTATTGGCTGTCAATGCGTAAGTCACATGTGCAGTCACATTACCCGGGAAATTATTATCGCCATCTGCCGAGTTCATCGTCAAGACCAAAGTACTGTCGTTGGTCTGATTAGCTTCATACACCTGATATTGCCAACCGGTAGGTCCACCGTGCAGACAATGTCCGAAATTGTTTGTCGGCAATTGAATCAAAGTGCCGTCCACTTTCATCTGCCCCTTATTAATACGATTAGCATAACGCCCGATGGCTGCTCCGAAATCGCTCGGGATATTCTGGTAATCGGCAATGCTGTCGAAGCCCAGCACCACATCTGTCATCGTGCCATTTTTGTCCGGCACCATCAGCGAGACAATACGTCCACCAAAGTTTGTAATGCAGACTTCCATTCCGTTATGATTTGTCAACGTATAAAGTTTAACCGCTTTTGTCCCGTCTACAGTCGTTTCAAAATTGGCAGGATCCAATCCCGAAAGGGTCAATGCAGGTTTCTGTTCCTGCGTAGTGCAAGATGCCATCAAGGCAAGTGCCGCACTCATTCCTAAAAATGAATTCCGAATGTTTTTCATCGCTTATTATTTTTTATTTAAAACATCATTCATCTACTCTTTACCAAAAATACCAGTAGAAAGCTGCACAGCAGGCAACAACACCCAATGTGGCGATGACATCCCATTTATTCCAGCTCTCACGGATAGCCTTCTTGTAATCTTTGGTGAAGGTAATCGCTTCCACCTGTTCTTTGGACGGAGCGGGTGTAAAACAAGACACAACAACCATCAGAATGATAATGAATACAAGCAACCATACTTCAAACACCAGCCAGTTGGTCTGCCAGAACCAAGACGTGTATTCCCAGAAAGCGCCTTCCATCACCTTGGTGCCCGATTCGGTAACTACATTGGTGAACAAGCGCACCATACCAATCAAAAAGCCACCGATAAGTCCCCATTCGCCGGCTTTGGGAGTAATCTTCTTTGAGAAGATACCCAGCGAGAACACCGCCACCATTGCCGGAGCAATCAGTGACTGAATGTCTTGCAAGTAAGAGTACAGGTTACCCATGTTCATCATAATCGGCATCCAAGCCAATCCCAGAAGCACAACAACTACCGTTGCAAGACGGCCTACAAACACATAATGGCTCTCGCTCATGCCTTTCTTCATCGGCTTATAAAAGTCTTCGGTAAACAATGTCGCACAGCTATTGAAGAATGCTGCCAACGATGCAACGAGGGCACATACAAAACCAATGGTCACAATACCTTTGACCCCTGCCGGCAAGATATTTTTCACCATCATGGCAAATGCACCGTCAGTATCATGTGTGTTAGTGATATCCATCTCAATACCGCTTCCCGCCTTCATCGAGAGTGCGTATGCCACCATACCCGGAATCAAGAACATGAAGATAGGCAACAACTTGAAATAACCGGCTGCAATCGTACCGCGACGGGCACGTGCCATTACTACTGAATTGTCTTCGCCCTTAGTCTGCCCCAACACACGTTGTACAATGTGCTGGTCGGTACACCAATACCAGAAACCAATGATAGACGCACCGAGGAACACTACATAACCCGGGAATTTGGGATACATCGGATCTGCCGGATCTGTGTGGAACATGTGCGTAGTACCAAAGCCGTCGTGGGCAGCATTACATACAGCCATCATCTGCGACCAGCCTTCGGCAATGCTTCCATCTCCCAACAGATGCAGTCCTAAAAACAAGACAAGGAAAGAACCAATGATGAGGATAGGAGTCTGGATAGCCGACAAGGTCATCACACCTTTCATTCCACCGAAAACAGTAAATACCGCTGTAATAGCAATCAGCCCGATAGCACCGTACCAGAACGGGATATTCAATAAGTATTCGAAGAAAATACCTCCGGTGAATGCGGTTACAGAAACTTTTGTCAGCACGTATGCAATCAAAGTAATGATGGAAAGCCACGAACCGGTACGCTTCGTATAACGGAACTTCAGGAAGTCAGGCATCGTAATAATCTTGCCCAACTTATTGTTCAATAATTGATAGAAGGGGACGAACAGCCATCCGAGGATAAGAATCATCCAGCCCTGCATCTCCCAGTGTGCCATACCAACGCCGTCCTTGGCTCCTGTACCTGCCAGTCCGACCAGGTGTTCCGACCCGATATTGGCGGCAAAGATAGCCGCACCGATAATGTACCACGGCTCTCCTTTTCCGAAGAGGTAATCTTCACTGTTAGCCCCTTGTTGTTGCTTTTTGTCTTTTTGGATTGCACGGTACACCGCCCACGCAATCAGAATGACCCCGATGACGAGAACCGCCCAGTCGAGCCAAACAAATTCACTTGAATTCCAATTCATAATCACGTTTGTTTTTTTAATTTATGTTTCATGTTAATTAGATGTCCAAAAGGTCACGCAAGTTACAAGAACCGGCCATTATCAGTAAAGTGTATCATTTACACTAATTCGACTGCAATATTACAAATTCCTTACGAGTTATGTTCATAAATTTGTGTGTTACACAACATATTTGGACAAATTTCTGCCAAAACCTGTTCTATTGTCCACTTCCCGGCAACCGATACCTATTCTGTATACCTTATTATATATCCAACACCCGTTGACGGAAGTAATTTTGCACATATATGATTCCACCGATAAAGGCATTCAGACATGACAGGTGCTGCCTCAAAAAGACCGGACTGCATTCCTTATCCTCGTAGGCTTGCAATTGCGATATTCCGGTTTTTACCTCTGCTTTTGACTCATATTTAGTTGTTGTTATTATCTTCTTCCCCCAGTGCAGATAACTTCGTCTGGTGTAAGATTAATAATCTTCCGCTTGTAAGATTAATAATCTTGCAGCCTGAAGATTAATAATCTTACAGCGAATGGACCTATATGCGTTTGCCGGCGCACCTATATCCGCGGGTTTCCGCAACCGGCTGCATCCTGCAAAGATAGTCCGCGCTATCCTCCTCGTTACAGAAGCGGAAATACCTTAAAAATTCATTCCAAATCAGCACACGATAAATTCAAAACTGTTTCTAAGGATTTGTCCTGTATCTCACTTTTTTGTATTATCTTTGCATGGACACTTTTCATCAACCTTTAAAAAAAGAACAAGACTCATAATGATTACTGCAGAAAACATTCTACTCATCGGCTCTATCCTGATATTCATCAGTATTCTCATCAGCAAGACCGGATATAAGTTCGGCATCCCCACCCTCTTGCTCTTCCTCCTGGTAGGAATGCTTTTCGGAAGCGACGGACTGGGCATCCAGTTCAACAGCGCGAAAGATGCCCAGTTCGTAGGAATGATAGCGCTGAGCATCATCTTGTTCACGGGAGGGATGGACACACGGTTCCGCGAAATCAAGCCCATACTGCCTCAAGGGATACTTCTGTCTACTGCAGGCGTGCTGGTCACTACCCTCTTGACGGGGCTGTTCATTTATTTTTTATCCGACCATACAAAAGCAGACATTCAGCTGACCCTACTCGCCTCTTTATTACTTGCCGCCACAATGTCATCCACCGACTCGGCTTCGGTATTCAACCTGCTCCGCTCACAACGGATGAACCTGAAAGAAAACTTGCGCCCGATGCTGGAACTGGAAAGCGGAAGCAACGACCCCATGGCATATATGCTTACCATCGTGCTGATACAAGTCATTGGAAGCGGAACAGATTTGCATGCCGGAATCATCGCACGCGACCTGCTTGTACAATTCTTTTTCGGTGGAACAATCGGCTATGCAGCAGGCAAGTTCGCCGTATGGCTCATCAACAAAATCGAGTTACCTAATACCTCTCTTTACCCCATCCTCCTGCTGAGTATTGTATTTATTACCTTTACTACCACCGACCTGGTACACGGAAACGGTTATCTGGCGGTCTACATAGCCGGAGTCATCGTAGGCAATGCCAAACTGGCATCACGGAAAGAGACACAAACTTTTATGGACGGGCTGACATGGCTTTTCCAAATCATCATGTTCCTCGCCCTCGGACTGCTGGTAAACCCACATGAGATGATAGGTATCGCAGGCATCGGCTTGCTTATCGGTGCATTCATGATTGTAGTGGCACGTCCAGTAAGCGTGTTCCTCTGCCTGCTTCCTTTCCGGAACATTTCCCTACGTGCACGGCTCTTCGTATCATGGGTAGGGCTGCGTGGAGCTGTTCCCATCATTTTCGCTACCTACCCCGTCATAGCTGAAATCCCAGGGTCAAACCAATTGTTCAACATTGTATTTTTCATCACCCTTCTCTCGCTTGTCATTCAAGGGATGAGCATCTCACAGATGGCACGCTGGCTCAAGCTCGACATGCCCCAAGCCAAAGAAGGAAACGCATTCGGCGTAGAGCTTCCCGATGAAATAGATACCCGACTGGACGACCTGACCCTCACCGCCGAAATGCTGGAAGAAGGAAACAGATTGGCAGACATGAACCTGCCTCAAGGCACACTGGTGATGCTGGTAAAACGCGGAAACGAATTCATCATTCCCAACGGACAAATAGAACTTCATGAAGGTGACAAACTCCTGCTCATTTCTGAAAATAAACAGAAAAAGCGACAAAATCTGTAAATCAGGAAACAAACCGAAGAGATTTTTTCCTTACCTTTGAGAAAATTACAAGAACAGACAATACGCATCACCCGGCGACCACACAGCCCACAGGAAAAACCTCTGTATGTCTTTGTGCCCAAGGTGAAACTTGTCTGCAAGACCGACACACCATTCACAATCATAACATTATGGAAAACTATCTCTTCTGGATTGCTCCAGCCGCCTCGTTCCTGGCACTTGCCTTGGCGGCTTTCTTCTATAAACAGATGAAAGGAGAAAGCGAAGGAACACCCGAGATGCAGAAAATCGCCGAACATGTACGCCGTGGGGCGATGTCGTACCTCAAGCAACAATATAAAGTGGTGACACTCGTGTTTATCGGACTTGCTCTCCTGTTTGCCATCATGGCATACGGCTTCAACCTCCAGAACCACTGGGTACCCGTCGCATTCCTGACAGGAGGGTTCTTCTCCGGCTTGTCCGGCTACCTCGGAATGAAAACCGCCACATACGCCTCAGCACGTACTGCCAACGCCGCCCGTACCTCACTCGACAAAGGCCTGCGCATCGCTTTCCGAAGCGGAGCAGTCATGGGACTGGTGGTAGTAGGACTGGGCTTGTTCGACATCTCCTTCTGGTATCTCTTACTGGAACGATGCATCCCCGACAATGCACTGAACCCTACCTCAAAGCTCTGCGTCATAACCACTACAATGCTCACCTTCGGAATGGGAGCTTCCACACAGGCTCTCTTCGCCCGCGTAGGCGGAGGCATCTACACGAAAGCCGCCGATGTAGGAGCCGACCTGGTAGGCAAAGTTGAAGCCGGAATACCTGAAGACGACCCGCGTAACCCGGCAACCATCGCCGATAATGTAGGCGATAACGTAGGCGACGTTGCAGGTATGGGAGCCGACCTCTACGAATCGTATTGTGGCTCCATCCTTGCCACCGCCGCACTGGGTGCCGCTGCTTTTATCGGCACAGGAGACACCGAAATGCAGTTCAAGGCAGTCATCGCACCGATGCTGATAGCTGCCATCGGCATCATCCTATCCATTATCGGCATTTTTGCAGTACGCACACGCGAAAACGCTACGATGAAAGAGCTGCTGAAAGCACTTTCTACCGGAACCAACCTCAGCTCGTTTTTCATCATCATCGGCACGTTTCTCATCCTTTGGCTTTTAGGATTGGACAACTGGGTAAACATATCACTGGCTGTCATCGTAGGCCTGCTGGTAGGAATCATCATCGGGCAGTCTACCGAATATTACACTTCACAATCATACAAACCCACACGCAAGCTCTCCGAAAGTGGTAAGACAGGACCTGCCACCGTTATTATCTCCGGCATCGGACTGGGAATGATTTCCACTACCATCCCAGTCATAGCCGTAGTAGCAGGCATCATCCTTTCCTACTGGCTAGCTTCAGGATTCGACTTCACCAACATTGGGATGGGACTTTACGGCATCGGAATCGCATCGGTAGGCATGCTTTCCACCTTAGGAATTACCCTTGCCACAGATGCTTACGGCCCCATTGCCGACAATGCCGGAGGAAACGCCGAAATGAGCAAGCTGGGCGAAGAGGTGCGCCGGCGTACCGACGCGCTCGACTCGCTGGGCAATACTACCGCAGCTACCGGAAAAGGATTTGCCATCGGCTCGGCAGCCCTTACAGGACTCTCCCTGCTGGCTTCATACATCGAAGAAGTACGTATCGGACTGGAACGTATCGGAACCGCCATCCTTGAACTTCCCAACGGCATCCAGATAGCCATCCACGAGGCAGGACTGGACGACTTCATGATTTATTACGATGTTACACTAATGAATCCTAAAGTGCTTTCAGGGATGTTCATTGGCAGTATGATGTCTTTCCTTTTCTGCGGTCTTACGATGAATGCTGTAGGGCGTGCAGCCTCGCGCATGGTAGAAGAAGTGCGCCGCCAGTTCCGTGAAATAAAAGGCATCCTGAGTGGAAATGCCGAGCCTGACTACGCCCGGTGTGTACAGATTTCCACACAAGGCGCCCAACGCGAAATGGTATTCCCCTCTCTGCTTGCCATCATCGCTCCTATAGTTACGGGGTTGCTCTTCGGTGTACCGGGTGTCATCGGTCTGCTGATTGGCGGACTTTCATCAGGCTTCGTGCTAGCCATCTTTATGGCAAATGCCGGAGGTGCCTGGGACAATGCCAAGAAATATGTGGAAGAAGGAAACTTTGGCGGAAAAGGAAGCGAAGTGCACCGTGCCACTGTAGTAGGCGATACCGTAGGCGACCCGTTCAAAGACACATCCGGTCCCAGCCTGAACATTCTTGTAAAACTGATGAGTATGGTTGCTATCGTAATGGCAGGGCTTACTGTGGCATGGAGCCTGTTCTGACAACGGCAATAAACACGAATATCACCATGTAGGGGCGTATGCGATACGCCCCTACATGGGATGTTTCGGATATTCAATTAATTTTTCATTCAGGCTCTTTGAAACTGTTTCTGACTATAATTGGCAACATAAGAAGCTGTTTTGAATTTCTCCAAAAAGTTTTTCTTGGCTTGATGTATCCGTTTTCGTGTGTGCTTTGGGCGATTTTTTGGTCTTTTTCGCTCCTGTTCTTCGTCAGATAGCCCGCTATCTTCCTCATCACAGAAGCGAAAATGCCTCAAAAACTCATTCCAAATCATCGCACGATAAATTCAAAACAGCTTCTCAAAAACAGCTTCTAAGAAATTTCTAAAAAATTTTTGCCTAAAACAAAAAAATCCAAGCAAACAGAAGCATATTTTTGTTAATTCACCCAATTTATATTAAATCAAGAGCTATTATATCAGGAAAAATTCTTATCTTTGTTCCCAAATTCGGTATAAATAATGAGACAACTTAAGATTACCAAAAGTATCACTAACCGAGAGAGCGCCTCTTTGGACAAATACCTTCAGGAAATCGGACGCGAAGACCTGATTACGGTAGAGGAAGAAGTGGAACTCGCTCAGCGTATTCGCAAAGGCGATCGTGCAGCGTTAGAGAAACTTACACGTGCAAACCTGCGATTTGTAGTATCAGTGGCCAAACAGTATCAAAACCAAGGATTGAGCCTTCCAGACTTGATAAACGAAGGAAATCTGGGCTTGATTAAGGCTGCCGAGAAGTTTGACGAGACCCGTGGTTTCAAATTCATCAGTTACGCCGTATGGTGGATTCGTCAATCTATTCTCCAAGCACTGGCCGAGCAATCCCGTATCGTGCGCTTGCCATTGAACCAGGTAGGTTCGCTGAACAAAATCAGCAAGGCTTTCTCTAAATTCGAACAAGAAAACGAACGCCGTCCGTCACCGGAAGAGCTGGCAGACGAACTGGAAATCCCGGTAGACAAGATTTCGGACACGCTGAAAGTTTCAGGACGCCACATCTCTGTAGACGCTCCTTTCGTGGAAGGAGAAGACAACAGCCTACTGGACGTGCTGGTAAACGACGACTCCCCTATGGCGGACCGCTCCTTGGTGAATGAATCACTTTCGAGGGAAATCGACAGAGCGCTTTCTACGTTGACCGAAAGAGAGAAGGAAATTATCCAGATGTTTTTCGGTATAGGAACGCAAGAAATGACGTTGGAAGAAATTGGTGACAAATTTGGACTGACACGCGAACGCGTGCGCCAGATTAAGGAAAAAGCCATCAGAAGATTAAGACAAAACTCGCGTAGCAAACTGCTCAAATCTTATTTAGGATAAACGAACATCGGTTTCCGAATTTACAAAAAGCTGTAAGGTCTACGGACACTTACAGCTTTTTCACTATTATGCCCTGCAAACTATATTATATAATAAGGTAAAGGAATGCCACGTTCAGCCAACACCTTCCTTCCGAAAACGAACTTAAATATGTTAATTTCACTCCAGACGGTTTCATATATGCCTACAATTGCTTACTTTTGCTTTGTAAAACTTATAAATTTATGAAACAGATTAAACTGCTTTGCTTTTTGCTCATCGCATCCATCGTGATACCCGTTCTTGCCAAATCGCCGAAAAACAAGAACAAATACGGCGTCTACATCGCTGGAGTATCGGCTTCATTCAGTGACTCACTGGTTTATTTCACAGATATCCAATATGTAGACAGTGCCATGGTAGGCGGTGACGGATTGCTGGTAGGACGTGCACAATACAGCATCCAGCTAAAAGAATACCTGGAACAACAGGAAAACGGGAAAAACCGTACGTGCTTCGTTTACTACAACAAAAAAAAGAAAAACCTGCAAAAGGAAATCAACAAGCTGAAAGAAAAATACCAGAAGGGAAATACGCTGGTGCTTCTTGACGTAGACCCTGAATTCAAATTTGAAAAAGCAGAGATTTATTGATTATGAGAAAATTATTCCTATACATTGTTTCACTTTTCATCCTGACGGGCTGTTCGGACGAAATACCCGAACATGAACAGCCGGTACAGGCCAAGCGTGCCATACTTGCCTATTTGATTGCCAACAACAATCTGGACGAAGATATTATGAACAATGTACAATGGATGTACGAAAGCCTTGCTGAAAGTGGAGACTCATGCACGCTGCTCATTTACTACAAACCGACTTCCAGCAACCAATACATTAACGAAGCGCAAATCCTTGCCTATTTCTCTGATGGACACGGGCAAATCAACGGCCAACCAGCTTTGGAAGGCAATGACATCACTCAAGGCAACGTCATCGCACAAGCCAACCGCTATACTGCCGTAACGGGAACTTCAACCGATCCGGAAGTGATGCGTGCCAACTTGCAAATGATGGCAGACATTGTTCCCTCGCTCAGCTATGGACTTATCTTCGGTTCACATGCTACCAGCTGGATGCCTGCTGCAGGCACAGACATTGCTAGCAAATCATTCGGACAAGACGGGAATGTCTATAACTCTATCAACATCCCCGAGCTTGCCGATGTTTTAGAACAGACTTTTCCCGGAAACCTTGACTTCGTGCTTTTCGATGCCTGCATGATGCAAACCGCCGAAGTGTGCTACGAACTGCGTCACGCCACACGCTATTGCATCGCTTCGGTATTGGAAACACCAGTAGTAGGTTTCCCTTACCACGAGATATTGAATAACTTGTATCAAGACGAAATCGACTTCGACAAACTTTGCGAAAATGTCATCAATTTCAATAAAAGCAGAGGGCTATGGGGGACATACGCCGTAGTGGATTGCACACAAATGGATGCTTTTGCCAATGCCGTAAGAGAGCAGATAGACCAACATGCTTCCGCCCTTGAAAACCTTTCGCTTCATTCTATCCAACAATATGGAGTGAATGGATCTACTGATTTTAGATATTTCTCATTCGATGTTGCCGATTTCATTAAACAATTGAATGAAGGAGAACTTCCGGTCTTATTCCAACAAACACTTGATCAAACTGTACTTGCCAAAAGCTGCATCACGAATAGTCATTCCTATCCGTATGGTTCGATATTAACTGATGAAAGCAAGTATTGCGGCATAGGCATGTACATTCCTGACGCCGTCCCCGATACCCGATGGAACGACTATTACCGTTCCGCCATTTCGTGGTACCAGACAGTATGGAGTGAATAAGGTTTACAACACATAATAAGTTGCAAAAGCGCAGAAACAATCAGGATTCTGATTCTTTCCGCGCCTTTTCCTTTTCAGAAAATATACTGCAACCGAAGCTGGGCAAGAAAGAAGTTTTTCTTATAAAAAGCGTTGCAATGCTCCCCTACCCATACATAGCTGCCGTTCAACTTCACTCCTAAATATTGGTTGATGTACCAGTTTACACCTAAAGACAAGTCAGTCTCCTCACCTCCATAAATTCCTGCACGGTTATCGTTCATGTCCGTATAATTCAAGCGGGCAACCAGTTCGACAGCTTGTGGAGTAGCCGGACGGCTCGGTATGCCATACATCGCATCGTATTCGAAGCCGCGTCCTTTCAACAAGAAACCGCCTTGAATGTATCCCCCGTGCGGACGGTATGCCTTCCCGCCATCCGTGCGGTTCAAACGGTCGAAATAATATTCGGCTTGAACCATCCAGCGTGGAGCGGTGTATAATGCCTCAACTACCCCTTTCACCTCTGTTCCCATATTCGGCACTTCAGCTTCAAGCAACGAAGCAGGAAACATCGATGTAATGCCCTCACTATCTACCGTACCCACAGGCGGCTCTTCGGTATTGACCTGTTTCGTGCGGAAAGAAAAGGCACCGCCTACGTGAATCAGCTGATGGTCTTCCCCTTGCTTGCGCCATACGGCACGGGAAGTCGATACAAAGGCATTCTTCTGACTGCTCCCTATCTTATTGATATCATTATGCGTATAGACACCCGTAGCGAGATACCACGAATCGGTATAGAAATGATACGTTGCACCCAACTTCCGGCTATCGGTAAAAGCCAAGACCGATGCAGCCGACTGATGGAAACGCAAATCGGCTGTGCTTATCAACATATCCATCGAAAAAGGCTCGTACGCATTGCCCAGCGAAAGCACACTGTTCTTAAAGTGGTAATTCAGCAACAAATCCTTTATCGCTACTTTACCTCCTCCCAATCCGATATCGACTTTCGCCTCCCACTGCCCGTAAGTCGCTTTGAACCCGACCCGGAAATCTTCCAGCCGATAATAGCCTTGCACGTCTTCTTTGCCATAACCCGACACGGCGGCATCGAGCAGGGCACGCGAACGGAACTTTACTTTCAGCTGCTCTTGCGCCTGCGTTGTCACTCCTCCCAACAGGAGAATGAGACCCAACAATCCAGCTACGATTTTCTTCATACCTGCACAGCCATTAGTTGAGGAAGCGCTTCTTCTACCGGAACTGCCCAACCGTAATCTGCCACATTAAATATCGGCGCAGTCTTGTCCGGATTAATGGCGATAATCCGTTTCGCACCGGCAATGCCTGCCGTGTGCTGGATTTGCCCGCTGATGCCGATAGCGATATACAAATCCGGAGCAATGGTCTGGCCGGTCTGCCCTACTTGCAAATGCGCGTCAATCAAGCCAGCTTCTACCGCAGCACGTGACCCGGCCACAGCTGCTCCCCATTGTTTAGCCCACTGACAGATACGCTCTACCGTTTCCTTCTTCTTCACGCCACGTCCTATTCCGACCACAATCCGGCTGTTCCCCAGCGAATCCCCGCCGGCTGTTTCCAATTCCTCGTCCAATAAGCGGATACGGCCGTCGCACTTAAAGTCCGATAAATCATGCCGGATGCATTCCCCTTTCAAGGCAGGGTCCGCTTCACGCGCTTTCATCACTCCCGGACGTACCGAAGCCATTTGCGGACGGTGCGCCGGAGTAGCAATCGTAGCCATTAAGTTTCCGCCAAAAGCCGGACGTATCTGCTGAAGCAGGCCTGTTTCGGCATCAATGTCCAACTCCGTACAATCGGCAGTCAAACCCGTTTGGAGCAGGGCTGCGATACGGGCAGACAATCCACGCCCGCGAGGCGTTGCGCCTACCAGCAAGATGTCCGGACGGCATTCGCGGATAACCTGAACGGCAGCACGGGCATAATTTTCTTCGATGAACGAAGCCAACGACGGATGCCCGGCAAGATGTATCCGCTGTGCTCCATACGCCGCCAACGAAGACACCGCCGCATCCGATTCACTCCCGATTAAAAGAGCCTCTACATCCTGATGCAGCTTTTCAGCCAGAACGGCAGCCTTCCCTAACAATTCTTTTGTAACCGCAGAAAGGTTTCCGTCCGCTTCTGTTTCGGCAAGCACCCAAATGCCTTTAGACGTTCCGCCGGAAATTTGCGTCTGCGTCTCCGGTTCATTCAACGCCAAAGCCTCCGAAGGGCAGGCTTGCACACAACTTCCGCACAAACGGCATTTATACGGGTCGATTTCCGGATATTCCGCCATGCGGATGGCACCGTAAGCACAAGCGTCCACACACATTCCACAACCGATACATTGGTCCTCGCGCACTTGAAGCGCAAAAGAGGCAGTATGTTCATTCATAAGATTCATTCGTTATAAGTGATAAGATTCGTTTAATAAGTAGATGTTGAGAATTAATTTATATAATGTAGCCATCTCAGAAACGCAGATTAACGCAGATTTTCACGGATTCTTTTGATTTACTATTTTTCGATTTACAAAGTACGATTTAATGCTCAAACAGTAGATAGTAAATTGTCAAATCGTAAATAAAAATAATCTGCGCTAATCCGCGAAAATCTGTGTTTCTGATCATATCATTTTGCACACTTATTTAATTGCTTCAGCAAATGCGGCTGCATCCGCACACCAGTTGATTTCTTTTTTCCGGACAGGCACCGCAGTCGATACCACCCGCGTAGGAGAAGCATACAGCCCTACGGAAGACGCATCTATACCCAGGTCCTTCTCGTCCCAACGAAGGATTTCCTGCCGTTGCGCCCGGCGCCAGCCCGACAAAGTCATGCAATCCAGTTCGCCGTTTTCACGGCTTACCATCACGGCGCAAGGCAACTCGATTTCCATCCGCTGCAAATACGCCCCCGCTTTCCGGCTGACGCTTATCGTATGTTCGGTCAGCTGCCCGACGGCCGACAGGCAGGTAACTTGAGGAATATCCAACTGCCCTGCCACTTCCGGCCCCACTTGCGCCGTATCGCCGTCGATTGCCATTTTGCCGAAGAACAACAAGTCGTACGCTCCTATCTTGCGCACAGCCGCAGCCAGGACCAGGCTCGTACACCACGTATCGCTTCCGGCAAAAGCCGGAGAAGAAAGCAATATCGCCCGGTCGGCACCCCGCTGCAACGCTTCGCGCAATACGGTTTCTGCCGAGGCCGGTCCCATGCTGACCGCAACCACTTCGGCTGCGGTATCTCGTTTTAAGTCGAGCGCCATTTGCAAGGCATACAAGTCATCCGGATTCGTCCGACTCAATGCCGAAGAACGCTTCAATGTCTTTGTCACCGGGTTAAGTTCCACTTTAGTCGACTGAGGAACCTGTTTCAAAAATACAATATACCGTTTCATTATTGACTATTTTACTGTTTACCATTTACTATTTTTCCGTTGTGTCCAGTTTAGGCGTGCGAAAACTTCCCGCAATGTACAACATGAAATCCTAAAGCTGGAAACCTTCCCCACGGCGTGGGCAACAAATCCCAAACTTATCCGCCTTTCTTGTTCGAACGGGCATCGGCGCAACGCTGTTGAAACTCGGGCGAGAACGGGTCTACCTCGCCGAAGCGTTCGGGAGCGAACAACGCCGGATTTACAAAAGGAGTCTCGCCCGTAATCAGTTCCGCAGCCAGCCGCCCCATGCCTCCGCCTGCCGCAACGCCGCCTCCGCAGCATCCGGTAACGGTGAACAGTCCTGCGTATGCCTGCACCGGACCGATGATGAACATGGCATCGGGCACATAGCAAGACGGGCCTGCCATGTAATGCGCAATGGGCAAATCGTCAATATCGTGCAAGTAAGGCTTCAGCAGCGGCGCACATTCGTCGAGCACCGTCCATTCGGCTTCTTTGCGGAAATCGAAATCTTCCAGTTGTCCGGTCAGAGTAGCCGGGTCGAACGACTGGCAACGGCTTTCGCGCAAACCGATAATCAAGGCACGCACATCCGAGCGGGTGAAGGCACGGGCATCGGGAATCACGGTAAACGGATGCCCTGCCGGAAAACGCTCCTTGTCAATCTTCGTTATCCAGAAATGGCTGCGAACCGGCGTAAACGGAAGCCCTACATGGAGGGGACGCATCAACAGATTGGCCCACGAACCTGCCGCATTGACCACAACCGGGGCTTCGATGCATTCACCGTCAGCCAGCCGGACACCGCAGACGCGTCCGCCTTCAACCATAATCTCTTTCACCTTACAATTCGGGCGAAGCGTCACGCCCAAACGGGCAGCCGCCTTGGCATAACCCGAACAAAGCAGCGCCGAATCGATAAACGCATCGGTGGGCATATAAAGCGCCACATCCACCGCTTCCGCATCTATCCACGGAAGCAACGCCTTCACCCTGTCTTTCGGAATGCGCTCGTTGGGGATGCCGAAACGGGTAGCGGTCTCTTCCAAGGCTTCCAGCCCTTTCAGCGAGGCTTCGGACGAAGCGACGGTAATGCTTCCGCATTGCTGGAGTTCCAGCGACTCGCCCAGCAGCGTTTCTATCTCATTTATGCAATCATACGTTTCCTGCACCAATTCCATCAGGGCAGGTTTGGTCCGGGCACGTGTCAGCAGGCAAGCCGCACGCGATGATGCCTGCGAAGCGATTTCGTTTCCGTCAAGCAGCAAGATTCTTCCGGCTTTCCGTTTTGCCAACTGATAAGCAGTAGCGCATCCCAATAATCCGCCACCAATGATGACTACATCGTAAGTCTTTTCCATATACCTTATTTATATATTTACATACTATATTGCGCGTTCACACACATTTCATCAGCCTTCTTCGCTTCGAGCGTAGCGTTGTACTTACGGTAAATGAGGATTCCCGCAACGGTAAACAGAACCGTACACAAGGCGCCCACGCCGCAAGCGATATGATTGAACAGGGCAAACCATTCTACCTCGATGTTGAGCAGCTCTTTGGTAGACAACAACGTCACCGTGCCCAAATAGCCGATAAAGTCAATCATCGCTATGAAGAAACCTACATTCCCCTTGATTCGGAAACAAGCGATAAACCGGTCGAAGAAAACCGTCTGGAAAGTCAGGTAAGCGATATACAGCGACAAGCTTTCAATGAAAAGCCACATCACGGGCGAGAGGTCGAGCGTATCGTAATGATAAGACACATACGTCATGGTGAGGCATCCGGCAATCACCAGGGTCATCAGCCAAAGCAGCGCACGGATATTGCTGCGGAAGAAGATGAACAGGGCGAAAATGCCTAAAATAATCAGCGTCACAATCGTATCTATCCGGGCAAACATCCACGACGACTGGTTGCTCATGTCCAAGATGTACACCAGGAAGTCTTCTTTGATGTCACGCAAAACGAGGAGCATGAAGTTGCCGATAAACAACAAGGTCAATATCGGCGCATATTTCAAGAAGAGCACCTTGCGTCCCTTGCTGTCCAGCGTCACACGCTCGTTGCGCAGGGCGATGTCTTCTGCCGTGGGCTGCGGAAGCCGCTTCAGCATGTATCCCATCAGCACCAGCAAAGGCAAGGCAAAACCGCCGATGACCGCAGGCATCCAGAACTGGCTGATGTGCATTTCGTTCATGGCAAACAACCCAAAGCTTTTCGCCACGCCCGAACTGAACACCATGCTTACGCCCAACAGGCTTGCCAGAATGTCGGTCACTTTCCGCCCTTCGATAAAACTGAATATCACGCCCCACATGCAGCCCAGCGAAAGGCCATTGACAAACATCGCGATGACATTCCAAGGAGTATCCAGCAATCCGAACCCTACCAATGCCGCCTCGGCAAGCACCGCCGAACCTACAAAGAAACGGAAGCGGTTCTCCTTCTTCAGTTCCGAAATAATCTTAATGCCGAAAAACTTGGCAATCACATAACCCAAAATCTGAATGGTGGTCACCGCCACTTTGTAATCGCTTCCAAAGAACTCCAATCCTTCAAACGAAGCCGCCGTATAAGGCTTGCGCAAGGCATACACCAACGAATAAGAAAGCAATGCCGCACCTCCTGCCCACAAGATGAGCAGCACTTCCGATAAATTCCTGTTTTTAATCAATTGTTTCATATCTTTCAACGTTTTAGTCTGATTTCGAGTGCAAAGCTATCCCGCCCTTGATTCTGAAAGAATTAATTTATGATGTATTATAAACCTCTTTTACAGGACATTTATAAATTCATCTTTATATCAAGATAATGTCACCGAAATGAAACAATTGAAATATTGCTGTAACATCTAAATCGTACATTTGCAAAAAATCGACAAAACGACTATGGACAGATTACTCTCCCTTTACGAACGAATGAAAAAGCTCCGCGAATCGGGGGTAAGGATGAAAGACATATCCGAAGAGACCGACATCGCTTCGAGCGTACTGTCATCGCTCTACTCTTCCGTACTTCCGATGTATGTCAATCTTGTTTCGAGCGGAGAAGAGCAGGAAGCGGCATTAGACAAAGCCCTGCAGCAAGTAAACAACGTATCGAAACGCAAACTGCTGGGATGCCTGGACACCTTATATGATAAGGTAAACCATATCGAGCCCCGGCAGGCAAGCAACAAGAACAATGCCCGCCCGTTTCTGGATGACATCGAAAAAGAAGCCTTGCGCTACCTGCCCAATGCAGGCATCTATACAGGACTGTATTTAGCATACAGTTCGTCTTCTTTCTCCGACGGGCTGAAAGTGGAACCGTATATGATAGCTTCTATCACCGACGGCGATGCGTTGCCCAAAGTTTACTCGCAAAACATGAACGGTGATTATTATGCAGGCGTGGGCGTGTTTTCTCCGTTCCAAATAGGGTACTTGATGTTTAATGAACAAAAGCACTTGCAATTGGCACTGAAAGTAGTCTTCTTGCAATTGCCACTTATCGAATACCCCGGTTGGATGAAAGGCATCTACCTGACACACGATTATAGCCGCAACCCCATCGCCCGACGGGTAGTCTTCGTGCGCCAAGGGAATGAAATCCCCTTAGAAGAATTTGCCGAAATGCGTACGGAAGTCATTCCAAAAGACAAACTGAATGAAGAACAGCAAGCGTATTATGATTATACTTGCCAACAAGGAGACGTGATAAGAAGCATGATGCTGGTATCTCCCGAAAAAAACGTAAACGATTTGATGAGGGAAAAAGAACTGCTAAAGCTATTATAACAAATTCACCACCGATTACATGGAGTAAGAATGATTTAAGAAGCTGTTTTGAATTTCTCCAAAAAGTTTTTCTTGGCTTGATGTATCCGT
>ERZ779645.405-NODE-405-length-25927-cov-8.415932_pt1 | contig 25927 bp, 23 predicted proteins | sample MGYA00511103_ERZ779645 | MGnify/ENA primary metagenome ERZ779645 (study PRJEB29588, sample SAMEA2158521) | human gut metagenome | biome: human gut; feature: human-associated habitat; material: faeces | place: Denmark | collected 2008/2010 ...
GCAAAAGTACAGAACCGCTAAAAACGCGTCAATACGTAACCGCGGAGACGCTTACTAAGAAACTTGGGGAAAATGCATTGAAGGATGCAAAACGCATCCCCAGTGGTAATCGAAATAGACAAAAGTAATTTGCCTATGCTACGAAGATTTGTCACCACTAAATGTCCTTATTGCGGCCATGTCTTCCAAGCCCCTGATATCGAGGACAATGCCACAGTATTGTCAATGCCGGTCAGGTGCCGGAATTGCGGCAATTATTTCAGACCAAGTGAAATGTCATCTTCTTTTACGGATTCCGTTAAGAAGCTTCTTGAAATCTTTAAAAAAGCATGACATTTGACATTGACGCTAAACCCGAATCGCCCTGGCTTCCGCGCTTTTTGGCAGAGTCGGGGCAATATTGCTTGCGGCCGCGACCAGAGCGGGGGCATCTGTCAGGATGCCTGCCTCGAAGTTGCGGTTGCGTGGACGTCGTACCTGTTTCTGGACGCGATTTACACCGTCATTGACATGATAGCCCTTCATCTTCATTCGCGTCCATGTCACCGATGAAAAGCCTTATGATCAATTCCGGATTCGATGCGAACTGGCACAGGTCCAGATATTCCCTGAAGTATTGATGGAACGGATTCCTGATCTCCGATTCTGCAAGAAGTTCTACGATTTTCTGGTGGATGGGTGCCCTCAGGGCGACGTACTCCTTCTCGGTGTATTTCCCTGCCTTGAAGTCCCGCTTAAGCTGTCCGCTTGTCTTTGATACCATTGCGCATTCCTTTCTGGCTTCAAGAGTCCTTTCCTTTTCCTGCTCCAGGAACGATTCTCTGAAGGACTTGTAACCCCGGGAATGAGCCACGAGATCGTCCTTGCGCAATTTGACCATAGAGTAGTCATAGTACAGTTCTGTCAATATCCTATGTACTATGGCTTTGACTTTGTTTTTATCCTTAAGCCAGTTGTTCCTGCTGAAGAATGACATGTGCAATGACCTGGCATAATCGTACTTGAGCGGAGAAATCATATGAACTTCAATGATTTCCTTTCCGATTTCGACTGTAGCCCTTACCTCGTCATCGCCGAAATTAAATCCCACCATATCTCCTGAAACAAGAGAATCATTTTCGTCGAGCCACTCGACATTGTTTACCGCATTTTCGAATATTTCCAGTGCTTTTACATCACGGGCATACCCATAGGGACCATCGATATACTTGAGTTTCATTTGAATTATAGAGCTTGTTGCACATCTTCTAATACTAAAAGAGAAACGAATTCTTTCATCGTTGATGAAATCTTATTCGTTTCACTTTGAGTAAGGTTGCGTAAGAATGATGCTGCGAGTCGTGGCCTGAAATTTAAGCCTCTGTCCAACCGTCAATGGTTTTGGTCTCGGATGAGAAGTTTATGCCGAGCTTGATTATCTGCTTTCCGCTTGCGAGGAACGGTTTGTCGTAACCTTTTTCCTCTATTTGTTTCAGAGCAGTTTCGGCGGATTCATCGCGCTTTAATTCAATGATATAGACATATTTGTCCGTATCGAAGACAATGTCAATCCTTCCGTTGGAAGTCTGGTATTCAGTCTTTACGTAAAGCCCCATCATTTTCAGCATTATCGACATCACGTTCTGAAAGTACAACTCCAGGTCGCCCTGAATCATGTAGCTATTTCCTGCGAAAAATGCAGTGAGACGGTCCATGAAAGCCTTGGTGTTTCCATCACGTATATCTCTAACGAACTGATATACTGACAAATCCCCTCCTATCAGTGCTGGGGCGAACAACTGGCTTAGGGAATGCAAGAAGCCTCGCTTGACTTCCTCGTTAGGATAGTCGAGGTTGTATGTGAAAAAATCAGGATTAAAATCCTTGATGGTCAAATATCCAGCCTGATACATGAGTGTAATAGGGGCCGGACTTACGTAGTTCGATCCCGTAAGAGTTTCCACCGAAACGTCATTCTTCGAGATATTGTCCAGATTATAATTCCCCTGCTTCAGGTATCTTACCAAGAATGTCGGTGTGCCCGTCTCGAACCAATACATTCTGAATTTATTCGCATCGAAAGTATTCAAAAGACTGAACGGATTATACACGCCGATGCTGTCTTCACAAAAATGATAGCCATCATACATTGATGCCAATTTCTTGTAGCATTCTTCTTCCGAAAGCCCGTTCATCCCCGCAAGAGTCTTCACGCTTTCACCAAAATATGACTTCAATTCCTGCTCTGATATTCCGCAGATGTCAGCATATCTGGCATCCATCGATATGTCATTCAGATTGTTAAGTCCGCTGAAGATGCTCATTTTGCCCAGTTTGGTCACCCCTGTCAGGAACGCGAATCGGATGGCATTGTCCTTTCCCTTTATGACACTGTAGAAGCCTTGGAGCTCGCGCCTGAACTGCTCCATAAGTTCAGGATTGTCAATGTTGTCGATTATCGGCTTTTCATATTCATCGATGAGGATGACGACCTTCTGGCCGGTCTTTCGGCATGCCGCGTCAATGACGTCTTTAAACCTGGACGACAAGTCTTCGGACACAGGTGTGACGTCATACAATGATTCCCACTTGCGAAGATGCTGGTCAAGGCTTATATTCAATTGCGAGATGTCAGTATAAGAGCTTCCCGTCAAATCCAGATGCAGAACAGGATATTCCGTCCACTCCTTCTCCAATGACTCCATCGCAAGACCTTCGAAAAGGTCTTTTCTCCCGCTGAAATACGCCTCCATAGTAGACACGAGCAGACTCTTTCCGAATCGTCTCGGACGACTCAGAAAATAATATTTGCCGGTGGAAGTCAGCCTGTGAATCAACGCCGTCTTATCCACATAAACATAACCGCCACTTCGAATTTCTTCAAAACTCTGTATTCCTATCGGGTACAACATATTTCGTCCTCCATAATAATATCCGTTCACAAATCGAACCAATATTGGCAAACAATACAAATATAACCGTTTGCAGCCAAAAAATAAAACTTCTCTAAAAATATCCGAATTGCATCCCGAAAAGTTCTTCTCAAAAATAAGTGTAAGAATCACGTGTTTAAATTGTATAGTATAATGGGCACGGGTGGTTCGGAAACGACAGAAGAAATAATATCGAGTTATGATAGGTGCCGGATTATGGCATTCTGTTGAGCTATATTTGACGCAATGGAAAAGAAGGCAGTAAATGGAAATACAGGATATGCGGTTTTGCCGGGATTGGAGACGGAGCAGGTGAAACTGCTCTGTCTGGTGGCATATCTTGGAGACATTCCCGGGGACTATGTTCTGAAGCAGCTGTACGGAAGGAACTGTTCCAAAGCTAAGACTGATCTTGTCATATTGGAGCATTCCCAGTACGTACAGGATGGGAGAGTGTCTCCTCGGGTGTTTTTCAATGTGATGGCTGTCGCGCTGGATAATTTCGACATTCCCCGTTGGGTGGAGAAGACTTGCCAGTTCCGCACGGACACGGCATCATGGCTGTGGGAATTGGGAACTGCTCTTCATGGACAGGATACCGCTGCTCTCCACAGATTCTCCAGACCGTCTTTCCTGAGGGCGGACCTTGGAGAATACCTTGGCGAGAGACTCCTTGATGCTGAAAATTACGGAAGCCTTTTTAGTCTGCTGACTGAGAAGGAAGTCCTGCAGTCCATACGACGGATGCTCCGAGTGCGCTTTGCTGAGGGGACATTGACAGAAGAATTCTGGAACAGGCTCGCAAGTTATGCAGACAGTTCCATGCATATAACGGACGAGGTGTATGACATGGTGTCGGCCTATCATCTGTTTCAGTTCGGAAACTGGCCGGAAACCAGGAAATGCTATTATCCGACGATGTGGTCTCATGGGGCGGATGCCATCAAGGCGCTTTATGAAGGACGTACTGATGATGCGTATGGCCTGTTCCAGGAATCCCTCCGGCTGCATGGCATGACGGCCGAATGTAAAGGGATGTTCTCTGATCCGCTGTTGGGATGGTTCTACGGTATCACGCTCTATCTTTGTACCGTGCGGCCATCCGTTGCAGGCAGCCGCAGGATAAAGGAATCGGTGGATCTGATGCGGAACCACCGTCATTACCTCTATTCTCCCATCATGGCACCGGTGCGTATCCTGTTCACCTACATCTCTAATGAGGAAGAGGTGTGTGCCAACCATGTGGAAGGAGAAGTGGCAAAACTGCTGGCCCAGCGCAGTACCGTCGAGACCAAGGCGTTCTGCTGCATTCTCCTTAACTTCTTCAAGTGCATTGACTTGGGCGGCATCAAGGACAAGTACAGTCTGTCGGTACCTCCGTCGGCCGCAATACTGCAGAATGAACTGGCACCTTATCTGCCGATGTCTGCCGACAGGAAGGCCCTGCTGGAGCAATTTTTTGGCGGCTCCGGCATGACTGGAAGAATATACCGGAGGGATAAATGGGAGATAATATTCTCCGATATAAGGGAAAAAGCCGCAGAGAAAAAGATCCGTGCAGCCAAGAGGATCGTCTATTTTCTGGAAGGACTTCGACTGAAAGCAATCATTGGTCAAAATAGGCGGCCTGACGGCAGCTGGGATGGTGGAACGCTTTATCAGAGAAGCACTTTCATTGACCTGAAATATGAGGAGATGACTCCTACGGACATCAAGGTTGCAGCGGCGCTTCGGAAACTCGACGAAAGACGCATTGACGGCAAACCTGAGGTGCCGGAGATTCTTCCGTTGCTTCTCGGCAGCGACAGGGTGTTCGTCGGGAAGTATTACAATCAGAACTTCACTCCGGCCACTGTGGAAGTGGAATCCCCTTGGCTGTCATTCCGTGCGGAGGGCATGGAAATCAGGATCGGATCTAATGTCTCCCTTCCGCAATCCGCAGGTGCATCCGTTCCGGAATCATTGGTGACCATTGATGAAGATGGTGGCTATCATGTCATTGTCATGAGCCCGGAACAGAGGGCGGTCATAGACAGGATGCTCAAGATGGGGGCGATTCCCTCGTCGGCACTTGCAGGGTTGCGACAGACGCTTGAGAAACTGGACGGGATTGTAGAACTGCATACTGATCTTGCGGATCTCGGCAGGATAGAGGAGAAGGACGGCTCGCCGGTTCTGGCGGTTCGCGTCCGGCCTGTGGAAGATGATTATGAGATGACTGTCCAGGCGGTGCCGATTGTGGAAGGACTGTCCAGGTTTTCACCGGGTGAAGGAGGAGAGAACGTATATGACACATTGGAAGGTCACACGGTGGCCGTCAGGAGAGACCTTTTCAGTGAGTATGAGAACTATGACGTTCTCCGGAAATTCTTCGAGGTGGAGCTTGGAATCCCTTATGAGGACTACCAGACTGCCAGATTCTCTGCTCCTGAGCACTTGCTTGCGCTGATGTCATTTGTCCATGACAATCCGCAGTCATACTTCATGGAATGGCCGGAAGTCGAGATTCTGAAATTCTCGGAAATATCGGAATCGAAGGACGTGGACATTTCCGTGTCCACCAACATGAACTGGTTCGAGATTGAAGGGAGCGTCAATGTGTCGGGCAAGAAAAGGACTCTGGAGGAAATTCTTGCAATGTGGACGGACTCTGATATAGAGGGATACATCAAAGTAGGGGAGAAGGAATATGCCAAGATGTCCAAGACTCTACAGAAGCATCTCGCTGAGATTTCGGAGCTCGGCAAAACTGACAGGAAAGGACGCATCAGTATCCCTGCCATTCAGGTAGGTGCCCTGGCAAAGGTGCTGGGCGAAGACGGAGGTCTGCATGCGGAGATGGATGAAGGATTCAAGGACCTGCTCGCACGTATGGAGTCGGCTTACGAGTCCTCGCCGGTACTTCCGGAAGGTTTTGGCGCGACATTGCGTGATTACCAGATGCAGGGTTACCAGTGGATGGTGCGTCTTGACAGCTGGGGTGCCGGAGCCTGTCTTGCCGATGACATGGGCCTTGGGAAAACCGTACAGGCATTGGCATTTCTGCTTCATAAGAAAGATACGGGACCATCCCTTGTGGTTGCGCCCACATCCATTGTCCCCAACTGGGCTGCCGAAGCCGAGCGCTTCGCTCCTTCGCTGAATGTTACGGTCCTGAATGAGGTGCAGGACAGAAAAACTGCGATAGAGAGTGCTGTGGCCGGGGATCTGTTCCTGGTCAGTTATGGCGTAATGGTGACATCCATCGATTTGCTCAAGTCTGTCGGCTGGAACGTGGTGTGCCTTGACGAGGCCCATCAGATAAAGAACCGAGCGACGCGGATGTCACAGGCTGCGATGTCTCTCCAGGCCGGAAGCAGGCTGATTCTTACGGGAACGCCGGTGCAGAATCATATGGGAGAACTCTGGAACCTGATGCAGTTCATCAATCCGGGGCTTTTAGGCACCTGGGCCAGTTTCCGGGACAAATACATCAACGGACCTGAAATGGATGATTACAAGAGGGAACTGCTCAAAGGTCTTACCCAGCCGTTCATTCTCCGTCGGACCAAGGAACAGGTGCTGGGAGACCTTCCGGACAAGGTGAGCTATCTGCATCCGGTCCGCCTGAGTGTCAATGAGATGGCTGTGTATGAGGAGGCTCGAAAGAGGCTTGAACTCAAGTACAAGAAGAGAAAAACCGCCAAGGAAAGGACACTTGCACGGGATATCAAGGTGGAGTTCTTTGCAGAGCTGACACGTCTTCGCCTCATGGCCAATGCTATGGAGCTGGTGATTGCGGGATGGAAGGGAGGCTCTTCCAAGGTGGATGCCTTGAAAGACATCATGTCCACATTGATGGCGGGAGGAAACAACAATGTGATCATCTTTTCACAGTTCACTTCATTCCTGGACATCATCGGCAGGATGCTCACGAAGGAAGGGTACAATTACCTCTATCTGGATGGCAGCACTCCACTTCAGGAACGTAAGATGCTTGTAACTAAGTTCCAGTCCGGCGTATGTCCGATTTTTCTTGTGAGCCTGAAGGCAGGAGGACTGGGACTGAATCTTACTGCGGCGAACTATGTCATCATCGCCGACCCGTGGTGGAATCCGTCCATAGAGAAGCAGGCCGAGGACAGGGCTCACCGCCTGGGACAGGGACGTGCGGTGACGGTCATCAGGTTGGTGTCGCAGCATACCATTGAGGAGAAGATCCTGCGTCTGCATGAAACGAAGAAAGAGATTTCGGATGCCATCCTGTCGGGAACTGACCGCAGTTCGAAGTTGACAATGGATGATGTCCTGGATATGGTTTCACCGATTAAAAACAAGATATGACAAACAATCTTAGAGACAGGATTATAAGCCTTTTGGACGCGATGAGTGCCGGGGCCTATGAACGTGACGAGGTCATTGGCCTCAGCCTGCTTGCTGCGCTCTCGGGCGAGAGCATCTTTCTGCTGGGTGTGCCGGGTGTCGGGAAAAGCATGGTGGCGCGAAGACTGAAAATGGCATTCCGCGATGCCCGCAGCTTTGAGTACCTGATGAGCCGTTTCAGCACACCTGATGAGATATTCGGTCCCGTCTCCATCAGTAAACTGAAGGACTGTGATACGTATGAGAGAGTGACTGACGGCTATTTGCCGACCGCGGATATCGTATTCTTGGATGAAATATGGAAGGCCGGCCCGTCAATACAGAATTCGCTGCTGACTGCCATCAATGAGAAGATATTCCGCAACGGTGACAAGGATTTGAAACTGCCCCTGAAAGGCATCATCTCGGCATCGAATGAGCTTCCGGCTGAAGGGGAAGGTCTTGACGCACTTTGGGACCGTTTCCTTATCCGCTATATTGTGCGTCCCATTGGTGACCGGCTGAATTTCAGGGCTCTGCTGTCCGGAAGGAGTGCGGAACCGAGTGTGGATAAGGAGCTGGCATTCAGTGATGAAGAATACCAGTCGCTGATTTCCTGTTCAAGAGACATAGATGTTCCGGAGAGCATAATGGATTTTATCTATAACCTGAGGACACTGATTGTAAGACAGGCGCAGGAAAACGACTCGGATGAACACGAGGTGCCGTATGTGTCGGACCGCCGGTGGAAGAAGATATTGGGAATCATGCGGATGTCCGCTCTCCTGAACGGGCGGTGTCAGGTGGATTACTCCGATTGTCTGCTGCTGGAACACATGATATGGGATCACGACAGCCAGATTCCCAAAGTCGGGAAGGACATATGTGAGGAACTTGCCAAGACCATTCTCAAGGATTCTATGACCTGGCCGGTCACAAGACGTCAGACAAGTCCGTCAAGTCGCAGCAGTCAGGAAGACTTCTTCACTCCGGATGGTGTCCATTATATCATTGATGCAGGAGGGGAGTCCCTCAGGATCAGAATTTCCGATTACAATAAGCTTACGCCGGAAGCCGTCCCGGGTCGCTTTGTAGGGAACGACCTGGTGGACCTTGCCGGAGAGTCGGAGGTCTCGTTTCTTATAAAGTCCCCGAGAAGCGGGGCTGTGGCCATCAATAATTATGTCTATCGGCTGCGGAAGAAAAATGCCGTGGCAGTTTCATGCGCTGATGCCTCCATGTCAAGTTCGGCCATTGGTGGCGCCGGTCTTATGCTCGCGGAGTTCCGTCGGCTGGTCGAAGACAATGTGTTCCTGGCGGACATCCAACATTATTCATTGATGACAAAGACATTGCAGAAGTATAATGGCGGAAGATAAGTTGATACGGTCAATGACATTGGCAGTGGCTGTCGCCAAATTCTCAGGCAGTGACATCTCGCAGTTTCTGCTGGATCGGGCCGAGGTGGAAGACAACCCTGTCCGTCGGACTGTCTTGAATGTGATTGCTGACAAACGCTTTCTGGATACGGCAAAGCCCGTCATGATGTGGCGGGAGGATGCGTCCAATGAACTGGAAGCGTTTGCGGACAGGCTCGAAAGTGAACGTGCGGCGGGGCGTCTGACGGAAGAAAGAATGAATAAACTGATAGAGGAATTCTTCTCTCTCTGGTTTGCGCTTATGGAAAGAAGGAGGCGGATATATGAGTCGTCGCAGAAGGCTCGAAAGAAGGCCAGAATGGATCTTGAGGGAAATCTATCTACAAAAGTCAATATCCCGGAGGGCGATGGGAGCAATGATGAAGGGCGTAAAGAGGGCATGGGTCCAGATATGTCCGGACTTCAGGACTTCTTGGAAGACAATGATGATGAAGATGACGATTTTATGGGCATTGGCTCCTGTGACCCGAAGATGGAGCAGCAGAGAAGGGAGAATATTTACCTTCGCAGTATCCCTGAATCCCTGAAGAAGCTCGCCTTGCTTATAGGCAGGGCAGGAGAGGACGTGACGGAAACAAGGGGAAGATTTTCAGTGGCGTCAAAGAGTGACATTGAAGGGATAACCGTCGGCAATAATCTTTCCGCGCTGCTCCCTTCTGAATTGGTCCTCTTGTCGGAGAAGGCCACCCAGGACGTCTTCTTCATGAATTTTGCCGAGAAACGGCTTCAGATTTTTGCTTCAGCATCCCAGGCCTCGCGTCCTGATGACCATAAGGACGGACCTGTCATCATCTGTGTGGATGAGAGTTCTTCCATGAGTGGCGAACCGTTGCAGGTGGCTATCCAGTTGGCCTATGCCGTGACCATTATAGCGAAACGGCGTCACAGGGAGGTCCTGATCGTCGCCTACTCGGACTCCCACAAGATGATGCGTGTGGATTCGCTGGGAAATGACCGGAGCAAACTTCTCGAGTTCCTTTCCGATGTCTCTATGGGAGGAAATGACGAAAATGCCATGTTCGAGTGGCTTTTTCAGGATATAATGCCGAGGGAGAAGAAGTTCGACACGGCGGATATCCTCTGTATCTCGGATTTCGGATGGGGCTAGATTGACGATTCAGTGAAAGGTCTGATAGATGAGCAGAAGGCTTCCGGAATGAAATTCTATGGATTGAACATCGGCGGAGCTTTCGGAGGGTGGAGCGATTTGGATGATTTCGGCTTGTTGAGCGCGAATGATGTCTGCGACAGCCTCTGGGAATACAGTGACGGTGAGTGTCGGGAAGTGCTCAACGATTTCTCAATAAATTGATTGATAACGTGATAGAAATATAGTACCTTTGATAAAGGAAAAAAGAATTCCCCCAACCCCCGTCGGACATGCAAAACTTAAATGACTTTCCCTAAAGATGCTGCTTCTTTCCAAGAACTGGCTAATTTGGGATCATAACGCTTGCGGATTTCAGGCATTTCTCTCTTTGCACAGTCAGGGCGCATTATAAAGTATTCCAGCAGGTCCGTCGCCTTTTCTACGTTCTCGAGACTAAGAGGAATATCGAAGAAATACTCGGAAGTAATATGGACAGTCAAGATGTTCTCGTCCATAACTGTTTCCAATATATAAGGAATTTGCCTCTTGCCCAGCTCCTTGCTGACAATCAGACTTAAGGACGGATACTCAATCAGCGCTATGTCTCTGCGCTTGCGACAGACAAAGTATTGCTGCTGAATCTTTTCTGTTGCGATGATTTCAGCGTCATTGAGTTCCTCGAGATAAACTTCCTTAAGGCTGTCGCGATGCTTTTGCGAGAACGGTATGAAGCGGCCTTGCTCGTCGCGGCAGAACCCGTAAGAGAGTTCTGAACCGACAAGATCCGCACCCAGTGTGATACGTACAAGGATCATCGGATCTAAAATCCTATTTTCTTCACATTGGCCTTGGCGCCGATTATTTCGTCGTCGCAGAAAGACTTTATGTCCTCGAAGTTCGGTTCAATGCCATCTATGATGCTCTGAATCATCTTCTTGCGGCATATGTTCTCGATATTTCCTCCGGTGAACGCCTCATACTCTTCCGCGAGTTCGATGGCCTGTGCATCGGAGAGTTCGGGAAGCATTGACTTCCAGATTTTCTTTTTGCAGGCTGCGGATGGCCTGGAGAATTCGATTTTGTAGAGGAATCTCCTCATGAATGCCTTGTCCAGAGAACCTGTGAGGTTGGTGGTGGCGATGAGTATGCCCTCGAGGTCCTCCATTCCTTGGAGGATAATGTTCTGCAGACTGCCTTCCATCTTGTCCACGGCATCGGTAGCCCCTTCCTTGCGTACGCCGAAGATGGCATCCGCTTCATTGAAAAGGAGAATTTTAGGCCGCCCGTCCTCGTTCACGCTGCGCTTGTAGTCGTCGAAAAGTGCCTTGATGTTCTTCTCGGTTTCACCCACATAGCAGTTCTTGATCTTGCTCACGTCCGCGATGATGATGTCTCGTCCGGTTCGGCGTGCGAGCTCATATACACAGGACGTCTTTCCCGTGCCGGGGGCGCCATGCATCAGCACAGTGAGCCCGGTACGGAGATTCTTTTTCTTAAGTGCTTCGCATACGGACTTGTAGCCTTCTTCCGTAAGCATCCTTTCGAGCGTCGCGACCTGGTCCGCCTCGTGCTTCTCGTAGAAAAGCTCCTTCGGGGCAATGCTCTTGCACTCGATAGTGCCGGCTATCTGCTGCTTGCGGCCGGTAAACGTGCCCGCATCGGCAAAGATTCTGCGTTTTATGTCATCGGATATGTGGATTTCATCCTTGCTCTTGATCCCGCTGTCGGATGTGTATTCGACAATGCTTTTTTTCATCAGTCCAAGTTCCTCTCTTGCCGCGTTAAATTTGATCAAGTCATAGCTGTCTTCCTGGCTGAAGAGCTCGGCTACCTGCGACCACATGATCTTGTCATCATCATCACTGTAGAATAAGTTGCTGAGTCCGTAGAACAGCTGTCTCTCTATATTTTTGTAGGACATTATCTTGAGCTCCTTGCTTGCCTTTGAGTAGGCTGTGTCCGGGTTGTCCATGACAAGTTTGTCGAGCTCGGCTATAGCGTCCTCGTCATCGAGAATATCACTGCTGATATCACTGAAGATATCATTGAACCGGCGCATCATTGTTATGGTGTTCAGTCCTGTAGTCGCAGGTTTATGATATGGCGTGTTCTTGGCCAGTGCATTGATGACGGGCTTGGGAACTGAGATGTTTTTATCCTTGTCTATTTTGATGAAGCCTTTTTTCTTGAGGTCTTCAATGTCTTCATTGAACGAGATCAGTTGTATGTAGCTTATGCCTATCTCATTGGCAATGTCTGACAAGTCAAACCGGTATCTGCAGCATTTCTCTATCATTGCGGCAAAAATTATGCACTGGATATGGCTGAGCCCAAGGATTTCGCCTACCGGTTCAGTCAATTTCGTGAGTTTTCCCGCCAGTTCGACCAAAGAGATCTCCTGGTCATCCTGGTGTTTCCTCTCCTTACCCCTCATTGTTTTCCTTGTCGAGTTTATGATTTTATTGAGATTTCCGAGCAATGTCTCTGTCTGTGTGTTGTTCTCGCTGCTATTTACTGATATAGGTACCATGATTCGTGTAGTTTTTCATTTGCAAATTAAACTCATTCTACTGCCATTTCTCGGCAGTGGAAAGTTCTTCTGTTAGGTTAAGACGCCCTAGCCTTGTTATGCGACAAGATGTTTGGCGACTGCCTTCTTGGCTCTGGACAGTCTGACATAGATGTTGCGGATGCTCATTCCCAAGAACTCAGCGATTTCCTTAGCGGAGTATCCGTCGCGGTCCATAGTGAAGATGATGCGGTCCTCCTCGCTGCGCGAATTCACGAAATTGTCAATCCTGTGGGACGTCTCCCAAGCAACTACCTCGTCCTCAGCTGTAACCCAGTTCGTGAATGCAGGCATCTCGACTTCTTCATCATCTTCTGTGTAATTGGTGATACTGCAGGTGTCGTGATGTGAAGAGAGTCTGTTGCATGTCATCTGCCAGGCTAAGCGGTTTACCCAAGTGTGGAAAGAAGTGTTTTTCTCGGGATTGAAGGTCTCTAACGCTTTGGCGATGGCGTCGCTTACAATATCCGCCTTCTCATTATGGTCGAGCCATGCGTAACCAGTTGCATTGTAGTGACTTATGGCTGAAGATACAATGCGGAAGGCGTCAGAACGAAGGCGAGCGTGCTCTGTACGCTCGAGATTGGAAGCGAATTCTGTCATGATATTTATATGGTGATTGTTTGTCTTTTTGAGGGTGCTGCAAAAATATAATAAAAATTAGGCAGAAAAAAGACCCTATGAAACTTTGACACTCAAAAACATTGACAATAAGCGTCTTTTATTTATATTTGTAAACCTATTGTTTACAGATACAGCTATGCCGGCAAACAAGAATGCAACACTGAGGTATCGTGCCATTGACAACCTCCTTTGCTCCGAAGAGTGGAGCACGATTGAAGATATGATTTCCGTCTGCGAAAAGACCATTTCGGAGGAAAGCGGTAGGCAGGTGACCGTTTCCCGCGTTACCATATACAAGGACATCGGCTTCCTCTCCAGACTGGATGGCGTGAAGATCGACAAACGGTCCGGCAGGCCGGTCAGGTATCGCTATGCGCGTGATTCCAAGACATTCAATGGCACATTGGTACCGAGTCAGAGTTATGCGGACTTGGAGTACACGCTGGAGTTCTTGGAGTCCATCAGCGGGCTTGTAAGCGTGGATGCAGTGGTGAAGAAACTGAAACGTCAGCTGGAGGGGAGAGGAAAGCTGATGCAGCAGCTCATCAGTTTTGAGAGCAATCCGCGTCTGCGCAACAGGAATCTGCTCTGGAGTCTGTACCGCCATATCCGTGAAGGGCATCCGCTAAGCCTCAAGTACAATGCCGCCTACATGGAGGTCAAGGACATTGACTTTCAGCCCTGGTATCTGAAACAGTATCTCAACAGGTGGTTCCTTATGGGATGGGCATACAGAATTGCTGACAACAATGGTGTCAGGGATGAGCCCGGGCTGAGGAATCTTGCCATTGACCGAATAGAAATTCCGTCGGATGGTGTGCTCAAGATAGATGTCGACAGGTTGCGGTCCGGTAATCTGAAGCTGAACAGGCCGGATAAGGAATGGTATGTGGATTTCGAAAGTTACTTTTCAGATATAATAGGTGTCTCACGGTACAATGAGGAGCCGGTGGAGGTGATTCTGAAGGCGGATCTCAATGATATGAAGTCCAAGTACGACTGGTACCGCATGAATACCAAGCCGGTACATACCAGCCAAAAGGTGTGGATCGAGGACGGCACGGGGTATGTAAGTCTGACCGTCAGGCCGAACAATGAGCTGTACAGTGTCCTGATGACCTACGCCAATCTGGAAGTCATCTCCCCGCAGCCTGTCCGCGATGAGATGAAGCGCCGTATCGAGCATCTTCTCTCACACTACAGGTAGCGCCTCGTCTGTTGTTAATGCTGCCAAGATACTTTTTTTAGTGCATTGCCAATAATCCGGACCTTTAATGCAAATATTATCCAATAATAATTGACGTTGTCAGATTTTAGTCGTACCTTCGCATTGCCAGTGAGTACGGGTTTGTTGATATGTGCACAACGAAACTCGACAAAAGTTCTGGCATTAAAGTCCCGGTAAGATTCTTATCGGGACTTTTTTTAAATGATATGCAGATATGCTTGAATACAGTATATAGAACAACTTTTTTATGACATCTCTTCAAGTCAGAATCTTTGCATCAACACTTGCCTTACAACGACGCGACAAGTATCTCCTTAATGTCTTTCTCCAAGAGTGGAACCCATGCGTTTTCCAGTCCCTCATTCACGGCGATATGGTGAGACATCTCGTCGAGGCATTCCTCGCCGATGCCGACCTCCCGCAGATGCATCGGGATGCCGATTGACTCAAAGAAAGCATAAGTCGCGTCAATGGCTTTTTCAGCTATCTCGCGCTCAGGTAGCGACGGATCAATGCCGAAAACATTGACACCGTATTTCACAAAGCGAGGCAGTGTGCGGTCAGATAGGATATGACGCATCCAGCGTGGCGTTATGATGGCCAGGCCCTCGCCGTGGGTGATGTCGTAGTAGGCGCTCAGGGCATGCTCAATGGCATGCATAGGCCAGCCAGATTCGCTGTTTCCAAGGGCATAGATGCCATTGCAGCCGAGGGTGCAGGCGAACATCATCTCGGCACGGGCGGTATAGTCCTCAGGATTCTCAAGACACTTCCTGGCATTGACCATCAGGCTCTTCAAGCCGGCCTCGCAGAATCCGTCATTAAGCAATGTCGTGTCTTCGCAGAAATACTGTTCCATGATATGATTCATGGCATCAGCACAGCCTGCCGCAGTCTGTTTCTTCGATACGGTGAACGTGTAGCGTGGGTCTAGAAATGAGCAGACCGGAAAGAGCAATGGATCGATATAACCGATTTTGTCATTAGTCTCCGTGCGAGAGATAACCCCACCGCAGTCATATTCGCTGCCGGTAGCGGCTAACGTAATGATGTCAACGATAGGAAGAGCTTTCTTCGCCTTAACTATATAGGAAATAAGGTCCCAAGGATCTCCGTCATAGCAAGCACCCGCTGCAATGGCTTTGGAGCAGTCCAGAACACTTCCGCCGCCCACCGACAAGATCACATCGATATCGTGTTCCTTGCAGAGACGCACACCGTCGAGTACACTTGGATCATACTTCGGATTGGGCTGAATGCCAGGAAGTTCGACGATTTCGAAGTCCTTCAGCAGTTCCTTCACGCTGTCATAAAGACCGATCTTCTTGATGCTGCCACCGCCATAGGTCAGCAATACTCTCTTTCCGATTGCGCCCACCACCTCAGGGAGTTTCGCAATAGCATTCTCGCCGAAAATCAGGCGAGTCGGGGTCATGTAATCAAAGTTCCTCATAACTATATCAATAATTTAAACAACCTACTCGACAATAGCCTCTATCATTTTAAAAAAGATACTTATTTTAGTTTGTCATACTCCTCATCGCTAACAGCCTCCAGCCACTCGTTGGAGGTGTTCTCGCCAGGTATTTCAAAGGCGAGGTGGGCAAACCAGCTGTCTTTTGCAGCACCATGCCAATGCTTCACGTTGGCAGGAATATGGATGACTGTGCCAGGGAGAATCTCCTGCGCAGGCTTGCCTTCCTCCTGATACCAGCCACGTCCGGCTACACCTACCAGCATCTGTCCGCCGCCCTTTGTGGCGTGGTGCGTGTGCCAGTTGTTGCGGCAACCTGGCTCAAAGGTTACGTTGAAGAAAGGTATCTGACTGTCAGATATTTGTGCCAGATAACTGTTGCCCTTGAAGTATTTTGCATAAGCGGTGTTCGGTTCGCCGATAGGGAAAATCATCTCGCGCTGGAATGCAGCCTTGGCATCTTCTCCTTTCACATCTTCGTTCCACACCTCCTTTGCCAGATTGAAGGCAGCCCAGGCCTTTGGCCAACCTGCGTAGAAGGCGATGTGGGTGATGATTTCTGCCGCTTCTGTGCGGGTGATGCCATTGTTCTTTGCCGACTGCAGGTGATATTTCAGCGAGCTGTCGGTGATTCCTTGGCTGATAAGCGAAGTGATGGTTACCAAACTGCGGTCGCGCAATGAAAGCAAGTCATTGCGGCTCCATACTTCTCCGAAGAGGGTGTCATCGTTGAGGTGGGCGAACTCAGGGGCAAATTCACCCAGTTGGGTGCGCCCTGCTGTCTGTACTATTTTCTGTTGTGCCATTATGTTGAGTGAAATAGTCGTTAATATGATGAATGTTGCAAATACCTTCATGTTTTATGTGACTCTTTGTGTTTATGATGTCTTTCGATACTCGCTTGGTGTCTTGCCCGTCTGAGTCTTGAAAAAGCGGACGAAGTGCTGAGGATATTCAAAGCCGAGGCGCTGGCTCACTTGCGTTATGCTGATGGTTTCATCAACAAGCAGTTGGCGGGAAGCCGAAAGCAGTCGGTCGTTAATTATACTCTTAGCGGTTCTGCCAGTCTCGGTCTTGACCAATTCGCCGAAATATTTGGTAGAATAGCAGCATTTGTCGGCAAAGTAGGCTACGGTAGGCAGACCCTCACGCTCCGCTTTCTGTGCAATGTATTCATCGAGCAGGGAGATGAACTTCTTTACCACCGAATGATTAATCTCCTCGCGTGTGATGAACTGCCTGTCGTAGAAGCGCAGACAGTAGTTCAGCAGCAACTCGATGTTTGAAACAATGAGTTCACGCGAATGCTTGTCTATAGGATGCTGCAGTTCCTGCTTAATCATTGAGAGCACATCACGGAAGATATTGACCTCGGCAGCGGATAGGTGTAATGCTTCGTTGCTTGTATAGTCGAAGAACTCGTATCGGGAGATGCTCTTGCCAAGCTGAGTGCGGTTGAGCAGGTCGGGATGGAAAGCCAATACCGTATATTTGGCAACCGGAACTCCTGGAATGGGTTCAACCTTAATCGACTGTCCTGGAGCAAAAGAGGTTACGGTCATCTCATCAAAATCATATTCTGTTCTGCCGTATGACAATTTGCAGCCCTTGTTTTCCTTCAGAAAGAGGGCATAAAGTCCGTAGTGATGCACGGCCTCCTGAATAGGAGATGTGTCCTCTATACGGGCTATGCTTATCAGAGGATGAAGCGTTTCCACCCCTATGAAGTCATTGAACTCCTGTATTGTATTAAAGAAAAAGTCCTTCATGGTCCTATGCTTTAAAATTTCCAAATTCTTCATATATGTTGACGATGCAAATATGCACAGATTATTTATATTTAATAGTACCTTAAATCAGGAATGTATTACCTATAGTCCAGAAATACGAAAGTTTATGAATCCATACTAAGATAACCGAAATGGACTTATGTTACTAAGTTACGTCATTTCCTGCAATAAACTGCGGGCGGATTAGGGCAAATGCATTACCTTTGTTCAAAATGAAATGATTATGTCAAAGGTTGATAAATATGTGGCGCTGATTCCGCGGATCCAGTCAGTTCTTTCAGGGGAGACTGATGAGATTGCAAGGATGTCCAACATGGCAGCTTTGCTTCACTTTGAATTCGGCTTCTGGTGGACAGGGTTCTATCGCGTCGTTTCGACTGATGAACTGGTGCTCGGGCCATTCCAGGGACCTGTAGCCTGCACCAGAATTAAGAAGGGCAGGGGAGTCTGCGGCACTTCATGGAGCGAAGAGCGGACACTTGTCGTCCCTGATGTCGAGCAGTTTCCCGGGCACATCGCGTGTTCATGCGAAAGCCGGAGCGAGATAGTCGTACCATGCCGGAAATCCGGTCAGATTGTGGCGGTTCTTGACATTGACAGTAAGGAACTTGCAACATTCGACGAAGTGGACAAGGAGTATCTTGAACAGATAGTGTCAATGTATCTAATATGACGTCAATATGAAGAGAATCCACATCTTTGTACTTTTAACTCTGTCATTGATAATTGTTTCCTGTGGCGGGGGCCAGGAAAAACTTCCGACATTGGTGTTTCATCCTCACGAGGAGATGCCCGACAGCATTGACCTGAAATCTTATAAGTCAGTCTTTTTGGCTGGGACTATCGACATGGGGAGCGGTGTCGATTGGCAGAAGGATGTGGCGGAATTGTTTGAAAAGGCTCCGGGCAACTGGGTGCTGTTCAATCCTCGTCAGGAGTTTTGGGATCCCGGCAGGGAAAACGAAATGGATTATCAGGTCAATTGGGAACTTTCGCATTTGGAGGACGCCGATTATATTCTCATGAATTTTCTTCCGGGCAGCAAGTCCCCGATTACGCTTCTGGAATTGGGCCTGTTCGCGAAAAGCGGAAAGCTGCATGTGGTGTGCACGGAAGGTTTCTACAGATATGACAATGTCAGAATCACTTGCGCGAAATACGGCGTGCCTGTCTATGCTTCATTAACTGAGGCAATCGGGGAAATCATCAGGTAGGTCTTCGTCTTTTGTTTTCATTGCTTTTTCTTGGTGTCGGGCAGAAATCCGGCCACGACGCCGAGAAGTGGCAGATATGCGCTGGCATTGAAAATGAACCAGATGCTTGTCTTGTCCGCGAGCCATCCGAAGAATGCCGAACCGATGCCGCCCAGACCGAACATGAGACCGAAGAAAACGCCGGAAATCATCCCTATCCTGTCTGGCATCAGGTCTGTTGCATATACGACGATCGATGAGAATGCTGACGAAATTACCAGACCTATGATGACTGACAGGACTATGGTCCAGAAACAGTTTACATGGGGCAGCAGCAGGGCAAAAGGCGCTGCTCCCAAGATGGAACCCCATATTATGTATTTCCTTCCGTACTTGTCCCCTAAAAGTCCTCCGCCTACGGTGCCGAGCGCTGATGCTGCCAGGAACGCGAAAAGGCATAGCTGGGAATTCTGCACTGTCATCGAAAACTTGTCCATCAGGAAGAATGTGAAGTAGCTTGTCATGCAGGACAGGTAAAAGTATTTGGAAAAGATCAATGCCACCAGAATGAGCATTGCCGTATGAACCTGACGGCGTGGGATATCATTGCGGATATCTGCATTGATCTCAGGATGGTCGGTATGGGTGGCAATCCTTTCCTTGTACCACGATGCGACGTACAGCAGTATTCCTGCAGCCAGGATTGCTATCAATGCGAACCACCGGATGGAACTCTGTCCGAAGGGCAGAACTATGAGCGCTGCCAGAAGCGGCCCGAGCGCATTTCCTCCGTTGCCTCCTACTTGAAATATAGACTGCGCCAGGCTTTTCTTTCCTCCAGATGCCATCTGGGCCACTCTGGAAGCCTCCGGATGAAATATTGACGACCCCATTCCGATTATTCCCACTGCAATCAGAATTGTCAAGAATGTGCTGGCGCCGGAGAGCATGAGCAGGCCTGTCAATGTAAAGCACATGCCGATGGAAAGGGCGTAAGGTGCAGGTCTCCTGTCAGCGTAATAACCTGTGAATGGCTGAAGTATGGACGATGTCATCTGGAATACCAGCGTTATAATGCCTATCTGTGCAAACGAGAATCCATATGTGTCCTTTATTAGCGGGTAAATGGACGGAATCACTGACTGAATCATATCATTCAGAAAATGCCCGATGCCACAAGTGATCAGTATGGAATAAGCAGTGCCGTTATGATTTACCTTCATTATCTGTTTTCTTCAAAAAATACAAAAACGGGGAACTTGTCCCCGAAATACCTCATCTCCGTTAATGTTGAGTTCGTTTTTTTATTCTTGCCTTTCTTAGGCAAGAGGTGCAAAGGTACTAAACAAATCTGCATTGGCAGCTATTTGTCCAAATTTTGTTGTAAGAGGACTAAAATCCACAATGCTGCTTCATCAACTGAGGCAATCAGGGGCATCATCAGGTAGGTCTTCGTCAATGCGGGAGAGGCGTTTTATCCTTTTGGGGATGTCGAACCGTTCTTGGAGCTCGGCTTCAATGATGGCATTGATTTCGCGACGCCTGCGGGCTTGCTCGATGGCGAATCGGCGGTTTTCTCTGCGGTGCCGCTGATATGCTTCCCATTTCGTCCTGTTTTCCGCAAGCATGGCCTCTACCTTGTCTATGGTGTTGTCAATGAAGGGCTTGCCGAGTTCGCATTCCCAGACTGTGATTGCACTCCAGCCGATGGATTCAAGTCGCTGGATATTGATGAGGTCCCGCTCCTGATTCCGTGTGATCTTATTCTTCCAGAATTCAGTCCGCGTTTTCGGCATGACGAATTTGCTGCAGCCCTTGTGCCCATGCCAGAAGCAGCCGTTCACGAAGATGCAGGTGCGGTATTTGGGCAGCACGATGTCCGGCGTCCCGGGCAATGTGCGGACACATTTGCGGAATCTGTATCCCCGATGCCACAATTCACGCCTGACAGTCTGTTCTGGGCGTGTGTCCTTCGAATGTATGCTCGCCATACACTCGTGGCGTTGATCGGGTGTCATGCGGTTCGGCATGGTTCAATGTCTGTCGATTTGAGAAATCTTGCTTTTCGTACAAATTTAGTAACCTTCAAAAAATATTCTGCATCATCTTAAGGAATCTTTTCGGTCTATATCTTTTTTTCTCATCAGTCATGTGCCACCGGCACACTCCTTCTTCGAAAACAGATCTATCCTCGGAAATCTTCTCTTAATCTGAGGCAACTTATTATTTTCATGTTACTTATAGAATAATCTTCGAAAATGCGTGATTCCTTCAAGACAGCCTTGAACTATTTTATCTTCAATGTCCGCAGATATTCTTTCTGCCCTGGCGTGATCCTGTAGCTCTCGATGGCTTTCTGGATGGTCTTGTTGTGTGTCCATGGGGCAAGGCGCTTCTGCTCGATGTACGGAATCGTTGCGTCCCATTGCTTGGCAAGAGCTGTGGCGAAGAACCACGCTACCATCATCTTCACGTAATATTCTTCGCTCCTTACTGCAGCCGGTATTTCAAGATATTCAGCCTTGAAGTCTTTATCCAGGTAATGCGACATAAGTGCCTCTATACCAAATCTGCAAGTGAAAGTATGTCGAGAACTGATCCAGGTCGTTATCTTTTCTGTCAATGCTGACTTATGTTTTGCGAAGACCTTAGGCGACATGACGTCGCAGACTGCCCAGTTGTCCACATAAGGAAGGAACGCATCTGTCAAACTGATGCATTCTTCATAGTCCTTGACCTGTGAGATAAGCAAACTGTGCAGCATATTTTCGTCATAGTATTTGTGAGGCAACTGATGTACAAAATCATTGACCTCATCCTTTTTCGCAAACCCCTTAGCGAACTTGCGCAACACAGGCACGCGGACTCCTATAAAGCTTTCCGGCGGTACGCCCGGTGTCAGTTTGGCTTGGAAAGCGGCATACTGCTTGTCCTGCATGGCGAACAGCCTTTCTTGTAGTGGGGTGGTTTCCATCAGATTATTTCAATGCCTTACTTAATCTTCTCCCTCTAAAATCCTAACTCCACATCCTTGCCGAACGGTGCGAGCGAAAGTCCGGCCATCTTGAAGTGCTGCTTTCCCCAAGGAATGCCGATGAGCGTGAGGCATAGGAGCAAACCGAATAACAAATGCATGAGGCAGGCCCACAATCCGCCGAAAATCAGCCAGAGTAAATTCAATGGGATGCGAATGCAACCTGTCGGGCAATCCGTGTCTCTCAATGTGGAACCAAAAGGCCATAGGCAGAGCAGACCGATCTTGAAAGTCTGTAACGCAAAGGGAATGCCGATGATGGTACATGCAAGGGCCAGACTGCCAGTGAAATAACCGATGGCTGCTTCGAGACCTCCGAAAAGCCACCAAAGTAAGTTTCCTATAATTCGCATAAGATTATTGTTTTATATTCTGTATGGGATATTGTTGTTTTTCTTGTATCAATTAGAAGAAAACCATATTTGACTGAATCTCTTCAATCATCTTTTGCGGCACTTCATTCTCTCGGGCAATCTCCGGCCATTTTGACGCCGCTTGGCAGATGTCGTCGATAATTCGTGCTGCATTTTTGATGTAAGCATGTAGATGTTGTCTAACATGTTAAATTTGATACTTTATGTGGCATAATATAATAATAAAAGTTCAAAATTGAAATGTTAGTTGGAATGATTTTTAAGGCTCGCACGAGGCCAGACATTGTGCCACATGTTTACTGTTTCCCGTACCTGAGAAATATAAAAATCATTTTTGTGATCTGTTATCTTTTATACTTGAAAATCTTGACCATGTCCTTGTCGCCACCAACGAGCTGGCTGCATCTGTTCAGCATTCCGGTGTCCGTGAAACCGCATTTCTCCATGACCTTTCCCGATGCGGGATTGCCGGTGAAATGATCTGCCCAGATGTTTTCGAAATGCTTCACTTGGATGCAGTAGTCGATCATCAGTTTCAATGCTTCTGTACAGATACCTCTGTTCCAATAAGGCTTTCCTACCCAGTAGCCAACCTCACAGTCGTTTTCTCCGATAGGGATATTGCTGGATTCCTGGGTGTAGTAGCCCATGCAGCCGATAGCCTCACCGGTCTCTTTCAAGACAATTGCCCATGTCGTGTCATTATGGAAGAATGTCCGGATGATCTCCCGACTTTCCTCTACTGACTTATGTGCCGGCCATCCTGCATGTGGCCCTACGTCAGGGTCTGAGGCGTACTTGAAGAGCGCCTCTGCATCAGATTCCTGCCAATGTCGAAGTAAAATTCTTTCAGTCTCCATCAGATTCTTTCAATGCCTTGCCGTCGGAGAAAGCGTTGCCGATTTTGCTGCCCAACTGGATATAGCCATGATGAATAGGGTCGAATACAATCAGTTCCATCTTCTCCATGTCTGGATTTCCGTCTTCTGCCAGATACTTCTCATCTACAAGGATATTGACGATTTCGGCGACGAGATAATAGCCCGTTTCGCTTTCATTGAACTTTTCCTTGATGCGGCACTCCAGGGTCATCGGGAAATCGGTGAATACAGGGGCATTGACCTTCGTCGCCTTCTCGATGTTCCATCCCGTCTTCTCCATCTTCTTCGGGTCGTTCTTGGCGGAAACAATGCCTACGAAATCAGCGGCCACCATGGTTTTCCTGGTCGCGAAGGCAACAGTAAACTCGCCGTCAATCTTCAGGTTGTCAGTGGTGGCATGCTTTCCCATCGAGATCATAATCTCATTCACGTCCCACTGTCCAGCCCAGGCGGCGTTCATTGCATTGGCAACTCCATTTTTGTTATATGTGCCGATAATCAGCACAGGCTGCGGTACTAACCACGGTTTAGATTCAAAAGTTTTCATACATATCGATCCATATCGACTATTTCTGCTTGAAACCACACGTATGGCCTCAATACAAAGTTAATGAATTTTATGGACTTGACAGTTATCCGATGGGCTACCGATGGGGCATTTTTACATTGATCTGACCACTACGTTTTCTGGATGGCATCCGCAAATGAAAACTCGGCGGATCAGCTTATGGGCCGACCGCCAGGCAAACCTGATACCCGCATCGTTCTACAAGAATCTCTGAGGCCTTTGCGGGAATATATTTATGTCAATCTGTCAGAATACCACTTCCATCGGGTCGGCGTCGGATACTGTGAATGTTCCGACTTCGCGGCCGCCTTCACGGATTTTGAAAACTTGGCCATACCAGCAGACTAGTTTGTCCGGTGCGGCAATTGTGAAAGTGACGAGATGGTATGTTTTGTCCGGGTTGATTTCTTCCTCTTTGAAAATTTCGCTGAATTCTGCACTGACGTCTATTGTTCCGTCGAAAAACTGTAGCTTGTGGCCCGGAGTGATAGGGACTGTTTTTCCTGTAATGTGGATTGTTCCGACGACTTTCCGTGTCACGATGACTCTTTTAGTCTCAGGTGATGTGATGACAGCTCCTCTTTCTATGTCGGAAGTTGACATTTGCTTGGTTTCGGCTAATAAAATCCCCGGTTCGTCACCCTTTCCCGCATATTCCAATACTTTGCCAAAGAGTGAGAGTTGACCGACGGTCATATTATAGTTTTTCTTATTATCCGATCTCTGGAGGACTTTGATTTTATCGTTGGGATAAAGTTTTCCCGATAAAATCTTACTCGTGAGCACCAATCCCTTATCTTTAACCTTATAGACATCTTTTACGTTGCCGAGGAATGTGTCTTCGACTTCGATGGTGAATGAACCGATTTCCGGGTTTTTGAACCTGTTCATTGTCACGGTGATTAAGGCCGTGCCGGCTTTATTGCCGATGATGTTGAAATCATTGTCAACTGTGGCGACTTCAGGGTCGTCGCTGTTGAATGTGAATTGGCTTGGGAATTCGGGGCGTACGTTAAAAAACGATCTATATACCTTCCATAAATAAGGTTTGAGATTCAATTTCTCGCCGACTCCTATTATGCCATAATTCGGCGAAAATTCGAATTTTCTAATTTCATTTTCACCAGGATTTGATACCATCAAGTTGCAGACAGAGACTGCTCCTCCATCCTCTGAACTGGCAAAGATTCGGGTGCCCCCCCCCTGCAATTGCCGTCACCAGCCCTGTTTCATTCACTGTGGCGACTTGCTCGTTCTTGCTGCTCCAGACGACATTCTTGTTGTAGGCATAACTCGGTTTTATAGCGGCAGTCAGCTGGAAAGTCTCCCCGACTGCAAGTGTCAATTCAGTCTCGTTAAGTTCGATTTCTTTCACGAGATGGGCGGTGTTGCTTACATAGACCTTACAACCGGCTTTGAATTGACCGTCTTCGGTGGTTACCCGGACTATAGCAGATCCTTCGCCTACGGCACTGATCTCGCCGTCTTGTGTCACAGTCGCAATGTTATTGTCATCGCTCTCGTACGACACATTTTTATTTGTCGCATCATCCGGAATGACCGTCGCGACTAGTTTTACTTTGTCTCCAACTTTCAGTCCCACAGTTGTTTTGTCCACTGAAACACCGCTCACTTCAATAGCTGGAGGCCCTTCTGTGCCTTTTTCCTTTTTGCACGAAGGTATGGCAAGTAACGCTACGAAAATCGCCAAAAGTATAAATAAACTCTTTTTCATTTTTTTTAGATATTAAATAGTTTTAGTTTGTTCGCATTTTGCATGCTGATTCGACAAGGTAGGACTTTTTTCCGAAGAAATCAAGACGGAACTTCATTATGCAGAACGGAGCAGATTGCAGAAATCATAAATAAGAGACGACTTCATGTCCGGAAGGATGGACAGCCTGTGACTTCAGCCCAGGTTTATGCGGTAGTGATGCACTATCCGGACACATTCGTTAAGGCTGAAGGGCGAATTATGCTGATGATATGACGTTGTTATTTTGTCAGTATATAGCGCAACGCTTCCATAGGGTGGTGGAATATCATCCGAGGTCCGCTGAACTGCATGACTCCGCGTATCTTTTCCCTCATGTCTGGACGGTAGCAATGGACATTGCACTTATGGCATTTGGTCTTTCTTTCACCGAACTTGCATCGGTCGAGTCTGGCCGTTGCATACGTCAGTAATTCTCTGCACTCCACACAGAGTTCCTTTTTGCCATGCTTTTTTCTGCACCACAATTCGATCATGTGCCGTACTGTGGTCTTCTCCCACTCTATTCGGTTCATTATGTGTTTGTATTATTCTGCTTGCAAAGTCGAAGATACGACTTAATCTGGTAAATACTGACTGCAAAAAAAAATTTGTACTTTGATAAAAGTTTGCTATATTCGCAAAAGATGAAAGAGG
>ERZ779645.414-NODE-414-length-25686-cov-2.214740_pt1 | contig 25686 bp, 23 predicted proteins | sample MGYA00511103_ERZ779645 | MGnify/ENA primary metagenome ERZ779645 (study PRJEB29588, sample SAMEA2158521) | human gut metagenome | biome: human gut; feature: human-associated habitat; material: faeces | place: Denmark | collected 2008/2010 ...
GGCGTGCGCTCTAACCGGCTGAGCTACAAGCCCTTGTGTTTTGCACAAAACGTATACTACAATATTTTTGGTGAGAAGTCAAGAGTTTTTTAGAGGCTTTCTCCATCTGTTTTATTTTTCGGATATTCGTTTGAATGTGCACTGATGACCTCATTAATCCAGTCTACACACTGTTTTTTTCCGTCATCTGTAAATGGAAAGGTATTGTCAGTCTTTTTGCTGTCGTCGGTCAGGTCAAAAATATATGGCCCCGGCCATATCCAGGCATGAAAGATTGGCTCACCCTTTTCCTCGGGTGTATCCTCGGTGGCTTCCTTAAGGACAGGCTCCTCACGCTTTATGAGAAAGCGCATGCCGTTCATCCAGCCGGTAAAGGTTGTTTTTTTATAATAGTTGAGATTGAGTGCATCGTCGTATGTAAGCATAGGTGGCTCCTTGATATATAATGATATGTAATTATACACCAAATATCCGTTTAATGCCAGAATAACGCCAGTACTTAACAATTCAAAGTAATCATGCACTGAAAATTAATATATTAATGCAAAAATAAAAATGAATAAAAATGTATAAATAATGCTTATGAGCTACATAAATTACCCTTATTAATGAGTATTATAAAAAAATGACTAATTTTTATGCAGAAATGAAAACAATATAGGAAAATATATCCAATTGACAAAGCATGATTTATGTGTATAATAAAAAAGAATTGTTCGCGTCAGAACGACAGTTGTATCAGACAGCAAGATTAGGGAGTGTGTAATGACAATGACGTCATTCGCACTTTTTTGCGTATTAGACAAAATACTTTGACGTGGTGCAGTGATAATGCTTTAAAAAATAAAAATAATGCATTATCGATACAAATCCAAGAGGGAGAGAAAAATATGGGTAAGTACATTGTAAAGAGAGTTATTCTCGCGATTTTTACAATCTTCATTATCAGTCTTATTACATTCTTTGCCATGAATGCAATTCCGGGTGGTCCATTCAATTCGGAGAAGGCAAAGAGTCCGGCGGTAATGAAAGAGCTTGAGGCACGCTACGGACTGGATCAGCCACTTATAGTTCAGTACAAGAATTACATGGCAGGCGTGCTGCACGGAGATTTCGGTGTTAGTCTTAAGACAGACCGTCCGATCTCAGATATCATCGGGGAGAGCTTCCCGATTTCAGCGAAGCTTGGACTTTTAGCGGCGCTTACAGCGATAGTATTCGGAGTGGTGCTCGGTTCGATAGCAGCGCTGATGCGAAACAGGTGGCCGGATCGAGTTATAGTATTCTTCGTCACACTGATTACGTCGATGCCGTCATTTGTCATCGCTACGTTATTACTTTATTTCTTCTGTATAAAGCTTGGTGTGGTGCAGGCCTTCAGCTCAGGAAGCAACATGATATTACTTCCGGTGCTGTCACTGTCGCTTTCACCGATGGCATATATTACAAGACTTACAAAGACTTCAATGCTTGATGCACTCGGACAGGATTACATCCGTACGGCAAAGGCCAAGGGTGTACATCAGTACAAGATTATATTTGTACATGCGCTTCGTAATGCGCTCATTCCGGTCATCACATATGTGGGACCTATGATTGGTGGTATCCTCACAGGTTCAATGGTTATTGAGAGTATTTTCAATATCGGAGGACTCGGTTCCAAGTTCGTAAGCTGTATCACAAACCGTGATTACACAATGATTATGGCCACAACGCTTTTCCTTGCTGTTATCATGGTAGGCGCGAACCTCATTACAGATATTGTATACAAAGTGATTGATCCACGTATTAAGCTTGATTAAGGAGAGATAAAGATGAAAGATAATATGAAGAGAGCTCCTTTCTCCACACAGATTGACCTTAGCAAGTTCGATATGAAGGATTTTGCCAAGGCATCAGATGAAGAGAAACGCCAGCAGGATGTTATGGGTGAGTCAACTACCTTCTTTAAGGATGGTCTTAAGAGACTCCGTAAAAATCCACTGGCTATGGGTTCTATTATAGTTTTGGTTTTACTTATTTTGGTTATTCTTCTGGCACCAAAGATTGTGCCTTACGGCTATGCAGATATCGTTAAGGGTGCACAGAACTTAGGACCTTTCCAGTACAGCGATGCTGAGCAGGCACAGATTGATGCAGGTGAGAAGCTGTTCCCGCACATTTTTGGCACAGATGAGCTCGGAAGAGACTATTTTATCCGTGTTGTTTACGGAGCTCGTGTATCGCTGGGAGTCGGTGTGTTTGCATCACTGCTTGTGCTTATAATCGGTATCATTTACGGTTCCGTATCAGGCTTCTGCGGTGGCAAGGTAGATATGGTTATGATGAGAATAGTAGATATCATTTATTCATTGCCGGATATGCTGCTCATCATTTTACTCGCAGTTGTATTAAATGAGGTGCTGACACCTGTAATAAAGGGTACAGTGCTTTCAAAGCTCGGTGTCAACATGATTGCACTTTTCATAGTGTTTGGATTGCTTTACTGGGTAGGAATGGCAAGACTTATAAGAGGTCAGATTCTTACCATCAAGCAGAATGAGTACATTCTCGCAGCAAAGTGTATCGGAACATCATCAGCCCGCACTATCAGAAAACACATTTTACCGAACTGTCTGTCAGTAATCATCATTACTACAGCGCTTCAGATACCATCAGCCATCTTTACTGAGAGTTATCTGTCATTTATCGGACTTGGTGTTTCGGCTCCTATGCCTTCACTTGGTTCGTTGGCAAATACAGCGCGTGGCGGACTCCAGAGCTACCCATTGCGTCTTATTTTTCCGGCGCTTACGATTTGTATCATTGTTCTTACTTTGAATCTTATCGGTGACGGCTTAAGAGATGCATTTGACCCTAAATTATCGAAATAGTAAGGAGTGAGTAAGATGGAAGATAATAAGTTTGTTCTTGAAGTATCTGATCTGCACACTACCTTCAAGACCGATAACGGAGACGTATCAGCTGTAAACGGTGTAAGCTTTAAGCTTGAGCCGGGAAAGACTCTTGGAATCGTAGGAGAGTCGGGCTCAGGAAAGTCAGTTACAGCATATTCAATCATGCAGATTCTTGCTGAGAATGGTGCCATCACAGGCGGCTCAGTAAAATATAAGGGTGAGGATATCACCAAATGGAACAAAAAGAAAATGGCAGATTTCAGAGGAAAATGCTGTTCAATCATTTTCCAGGATCCTATGACATCGCTTAATCCGGTATTTACGGTAGGCTACCAGCTTGAGGAAGCAGTGCTTCTTCATACAGATCGTACAAAGAAGGAAGCAAAAGAGCGTGCTATAGAGATGCTCACACTTGTAGGAGTAAATGAGCCTGAGAAGAGAGTAAATCAGTACCCTCATGAGCTTTCTGGTGGTATGAGACAGCGTGTCATGATAGCTATGGCATTAGCCTGTGAGCCGGATATCCTTATCGCAGATGAGCCGACAACAGCTCTTGATGTGACTATCCAGGCACAGATTCTTGAGCTTATGCAGTCACTGCAGGAAAAGCTCGGCATGGCAATCATCATGGTTACACATGATCTGGGTGTCATTGCTTCAATATGTGATGAGATCATAGTTATGTCCGGCGGCCGTGTGTGTGAGAGAGGAACAGCAGATGCCATATTCTACAGCCCGGCGCATGAGTACACAAAGGGACTGCTTCGTTCAATCCCTACAAAGACCAATTCAAAAACCAGGCTTGTTCCTATCGGGGGCACACCAATCAATATGCTCAACATGCCAAAGGGCTGTGCATTCTGCCCTCGCTGTGATGCCGCTATGAAGATATGTCTCACCGAAAAGCCGGAGGAAATCTGGGTTGGAGAGGATCATCTCGCATCATGCTGGATGAATATTAAGAATATGATGGAGGAGGGAAAATCAAATGAGTAATGAGACAAATAACAACGAGTACCTGCTCAAGGTAGACCATTTGAAGCAGTATTTCCCTGTTCATGACGGATTTAAAAAGATGGAATTAAAGGCAGTCGATGATGTGTCATTTGCCATAAAGCCGGGTGAGACGCTTGGACTTGTTGGCGAGTCAGGCTGTGGAAAGACAACAGTAGGACGTACTCTTTTACGTCTGTACCAGCCTACAGCAGGACGCATTGAGTTCGACGGCAATGTATTGTTTGACAGTGAGAAGAAGATAGATGTGAATATGCATCCTTACCGTAAGCAGATGCAGATGGTATTCCAGGATCCGTATTCATCACTCAACCCTCGTATGACGGTTGAGGATATCATCGGAGAGCCTCTCGATGTGCACAAGCTCTACAATAGCAAGAAAGAGCGCCATGAGATGATTATGGATCTCATGGAGACAGTTGGACTAAACGCAGACCATGCCACACGCTATGCACATGAGTTTTCGGGTGGACAGAGACAGCGTATCGGAATAGCAAGAGCGCTTGCAGTAGATCCGAAGTTTATCGTATGTGATGAGCCGGTATCGGCACTTGATGTTTCAATTCAGGCCCAGGTAGTCAACATGTTTGAGGATCTGCAGAAGGAGAGAGGGTTATCATACCTGTTTATAGCGCATGATCTGCTTGTAGTGCAGCATATCTCTGATAGAATAGCTGTTATGTACTTAGGTCATATGATGGAGCTTGCAGATGCAGATGAGCTGATGGACAATCCAATCCATCCGTACACACAGTCGTTACTTTCAGCGGTTCCGATCCCGGATCCTGAGACTGCCAGACACAGCAAGCGAATCGTGCTTGAGGGAGATGTTCCTTCACCTCTTCGCATGCCTAGCGGCTGTCCGTTCCGTTCGCGTTGTAAATATGCGACAGAACAGTGTGCAGCAGCACGTCCGGAGCTTACAGACAGAGGAAACGGACATATGGTTGCATGCTTCAACCGCTAATATAAGGTTTTTACCGGCATATAGCTTAAGCCACATGTGCCGGTTCTAACATAAATTTATTTTTCATATTAATTAATTAGGAGGAAGAAAGATGAAAAAGAGATTAGTAGCACTTACTCTTGTTGCAGCTATGGCACTTGGCATGACTGCTTGTGGAAGCAAGAGCGAGGGCAAAATATCTACTAACGACACATCTGCTAACGGCACTTCTCATACTGCTGTATCAGCAGGCGTAGACTGGACAGGCTATGATGAGTTAGTAGATTCTATCCGTACAGAAGCAGATCTTGCAAAGCGTGCAGAGATGATGCACCAGGCAGAGGATATGCTTATGGATACATGGTGTGTTATTCCACTTTACTACTACAATGACCAGTATATGCTCAAGGATTATGTCACAGACGTATACTCAACAGTAGAGGGTATGAAATACTTCTACAATGCAAAGAACACAAAGAATGCCGGAAAGTTAAACATCTTCATGGCATCAGAGCCTGATCATATCGATCCTGCATTAAACAGTACTGTTGACGGCGGATGTCTTGCAGTAAACAGCTTTGAGGGTCTTATGCGTTACAACGCTGAGGGCAAGCTTGAGCCTGCATGTGCAGAGAGCTATGAGGTTTCTGAGGATGGCCTCACATACACATTCACAATGCGTGACGGTCTTAAGTGGTCAAATGGTGATGAGCTTACTGCAAAGGATTTCGAGTGGTCTTGGAGGAGAGCAGCAGATCCTAAGACAGCTGCAGATTACAGCTACCTTTGCGCAGTATTCGCAGGATATGATGATACAAAGGGGCTTGCTGCTGATGATGTAGTTGCTTCTGATGATGGAAAGACTCTTACAGTCAAGCTTAAAGCAGTTACACCATACTTCCTTGACTTATGTGCATTCCCATTCTTCTTCCCTGTAAACCAGAAGTCAGTAGAGGGAAATGATGACTGGGCAAACGATGCAAGCGACAAGTTCGTTACAAACGGTGCATTCACACTCAAGGAGTGGAAGCATGATTCAAGCATGACATATGTTAAGAATCCTAATTACTGGGATGCTGACAATGTAACAGTTGATGAGATGAACGTAATGCTTACATCTGATGATGTTTCAGCTTACACAGCTTACCAGAACGGTAACCTTGATTTTATTGATTCAATTCCTACAGCCGAGATTGAGGCAGCTAAGAAGACAAGCGAGTTCTACACAGTTGACAACCTTGGAACATACTACGTAGGCTTCAACATTAATTCTAAGCTCTACTCAGAACTTGGATTAGATGCTGACAAGGCTAAGGTATTCAGAAAAGCAATCTGTCTTCTTATCGATCGTCAGTACATTATCGATACAATCGCCCAGGGCGGACAGAAGATTGCCACAACATTTATCCCAGAGGGTGTTACAGATGGTAACGGTGGCGAGTTCAAGAACAAGGACTACTACGGCACAGATTACGATAAGAACTTTGAGGAGGCTAAAGAGCTTCTTGCTTCTATCGGATTATTAGATGAGAGCACAGGCCAGGTAAACCAGACTGTCGAGTTCACATACCTTGTAAACAACTCAGAGTCAAATGTAAAGATTGGTGAGGCTATTCAGGCTGATCTTTCAAAGGTAGGTATCAACTTAAAGGTTGAGCAGCAGGAGTGGAACGTATTCCTTAACAGCCGTAAGGACGGACAGTTTGATTTCGCCCGTGAGGGATGGCTTATGGATTACAACGATCCAATCAACATGCTTGAGATGTTCACAACAAAATCAGGTAACAACGATATGCAGTTTGGTCGTTAATCTGATTTTGCTATCATAACAAAGCCATTCGTGCCATTCGCACGACGATGCGAATAACATGCAGTGTATACAGGAAGTCATACAGTTATTGTATGGCTTCCTTTTTTGCGTTTAAAGTGGGCTTTTCAGAGAGAAAAAAGGCTCTTTAAAAAAATATGATAATGGTGTAGAATTGTTATTATATAGTTTTAGAATGATGTTTGAGGGTGTGTGATGATTTTAGGACTAAGTGATACGGAAAAGAAATTTAAGACAGCGATGGATACGGCAGGTGCCGACATGACAGTGGTCAACAGCTGGCTTAAGCTGTATGTCAAAACCAAAAAGAATTCCTCCGGTGTTGCAAAGCGCTATTATGGCGTGAAGACAGGTTTAAGCAGCCTGCTTTCAGATTTAAAGGAGCTTGAGCAGCAAGTTATCGGGTATCGTGAGCTCACAGGAACCGACCGGAAGCACTTTGGAGAGCTGATAAAGGCTTGCAAAGCGAAAAGCGGCATTTTTGACGATGAATTTTTAATCAGCAAGGTGGACACGGATTTTCACACGACTCTGGACTCTGTTGTAAAGCAGGGGGAGAGATATCTGTCATCATTTGACAACGGTATCATTTTACAGAGTGAGATAGAGAATCTGATACACCTGACAAATGAGGGGCTTGAAAGGAAAAAGCCTGATTTGTTTGCTCTGTCATATTTCTATCTGGGGCACAGCAACAAAGAGCTTGCAGAGCTAAATTTCACACAAAAGACTAAGAGAGTGCATGAGATATATTACGAGGAGTTCTGGAAGGATATATTAAAGCAGCTTGAGGCATGTGTGAAGCAGGCTGAGGCCATAAACGATAAGTATGAGGGCACGACAGACCGGCGCACGGCAAGGATACTGTCGGAGCTTAATCCGCTGCTTGTGGGTGTTACAAAGCAATGGGAGCCGGAACAGACAGCAGAGTACATACTGCGCGATATGTGCAGGATATTCAGGGATTGACATAGAAAATGCAGATTGATAAAGGAGCAGAATATGGATGTTATAATTTGGGCAATTATCTTAGGAGCTGTTTTTTACATTAACAAAAAATCAAAGAGCGCAGGCAGTAAAAACACGCAGCCAAACAAACCGAGACCGCAGCAGAAGCAGATACAGCAGATATGGAACAGCATGCAGAATACAGTTCAGTCGGGTATGAATGCATTGAACCAGACATATCAGCAGAAATCACAGCCACAGATGCAGCAGAGAGTACAGCCACAGCAGAGACCACAGCAGAGCAATCCGGATATAGTGCAGAGGGCCGTGAAAAATAACGCACGCTTTGCGGATGATACGACACAAAAAGAGCTTGAGGCTATGCACGGACATAGCGAGGCACAGCAGAGGATGGCTCAGGAGCACTCAAGAAACTGCCAGACACTGCATACCAAAGCGGCAGACGGTGCAAAGATTATAGAGGCTGAGACACAGAGCATGTTTGGCAGTGTTGATGATCTGATTGCCATGGGATACAGTGGCAATCTGGAGTTTGAGAGAGATTTCCTTGGGGAAGGCTTAGATATGATTAACAACTTTTAAATAATAAGGAAAGAGGCAGAAATGATGGACAGAACACCAAAGCCCGGAGAGCTTTACAGGCACTTTAAGAATAAGCTGTATCAGATAGTTACAGTGGCGACACATTCAGAGACAGGGGAAAAGCTTGTGATTTATCAGGCTTTATATGATGATTTTGGGATATACGCCAGACCACTCGACATGTTTGTAAGCGAGGTGGACCATGAGAAATATCCTGATGTGAAGCAGAAATACAGATTTGAGAAGATCACACTTAAGGATAAGCCGGAGGATATGTCGGGAAAGAGAATCTCTTTGAGCACTAATGCGATTGCAGCTAATGCACCTGAAGCTGTGAGTGTTCAGACACAGGCATGTTATGAGCCGGCACCGGATGCAGATGAAGGCCAGGCACCGGATCCGCGTTTGCTGGAGTTTCTTGATGCGGATACCTTTGAAGAAAAGTACAATATACTTATTTCAATGAGGGATATCATAACCGACCGCCTTATAGATGACATAGCGGTGGTTATGGATGTTGTAGTTCCTGAGGGCCCATTGCAAAAGCGGTATGATGATTTAAAGAATACGATAAAGACCAGGCAGTACTATGAATTTTCCAATCGGCTCAGATAGCTGTTGTGATATTTGCCGGATTCAGTGACGTCCTCGCCAAACCAGTCAGGCGCTGTGAATTCATTTGCTGCGTCGACAGAGTCGAATTCAACCTCCACAAGTGTAAGAGGAGCCAGATCACCCTCAAATACATCAAGCTCTGCGGTCAGACCACCGTCAAGAGGTATGAGATAGCGTGTCTTTTCGATGAGACGACCGTCAATCTTTTGGACAAGATGGTCGTAGGCTTCTTTTGTGAGAGGAAGATTGTACTCCTCGCGCACCATAAGACCGGCTCTCTTGTAGGTCATATAATAGCTGTCATTTGAGCGTCTGACTCTGACAACAGGCGAGGTGCACAGATAGCCCTGGGCGATTTTTTTGCTCGCGTAGCTGTCTAAATTGGAAGGAAGCTGTTTAAGTAAGTATTTTCTTTCGATTTCCATGGTATATCCTTTCAGGTTACTGGTAGATTTATAGTTACGGTTTATACTTTTGTTTTACCCTCATATCATTTATATATGATTATAATGACCGGTATTTAAAAATTCAAGGACGAACCGCAGTTTTTTATAGTATGATTAAATGTTCAAAAGGTATCATAGTATTATCAAAGAAAAATAAAGGAGAAAAATATGATTAAAGTAGGAATTTTTATGGCAGACGGCTGTGAGGAGATTGAAGGACTTACAGTAGTAGATATAGTTAGAAGAGCAAAGCTTGAGATTGAAACCATATCAATCACGGAAAAAGCCGAGGTAACAAGCTCTCATCAGGTGACATTTAAGACAGATACCACAAAGGCACAGGCTGATTTTGACAGCTACGATGCAATCGTACTGCCGGGAGGCATGCCGGGTACATTAAACCTTGGCGCGGATGAGACCGTAGTAAAGACAATTAAGAGATTTGCCGCTGAGGGAAAGCTTGTTGCAGCGATATGTGCAGCGCCTAGCGTGCTCGGTGAGAATCATATACTTGAGGGCAAAAAAGCTACCTGTCATCCGGGCTTTGAGGAAAAGCTACTCGGTGCACAATGGCTTGAGCAGCCTGTAGTTGTGGATGGCAATGTGATTACAAGTCGTGGAATGGGAACAGCTATTGCGTTTGCACTCGAGCTTGTCAGATACTTCACAGACGATGCCACAGTAGAGCATATTCGACAGGGGCTGGTATACTAATACAACGTTCAGCAAATAATCATATTATTAGTATTATAACAAAAGAGGTCACACACCAACCCCATGGTGCGCGGCCTCTTTTTATGCTTGCATTTGAAGCGTACATTTGAAGCCTGCTATTGCAGAGCTTATTTCATCTGCTGCTCCTGCTTCATGATCATCTGCTTGACCATCTCGCCACCGATTGAACCGGCCTGCTTAGAAGTAAGGTCACCGTTGTAGCCCTCTTTTAAAGGAACTCCAAGCTCTGAAGCAACCTCTTCCTTGAAACGGCTCATAGCCTCTTTTGCCTCCGGTACAGAAGCCTTTTTACTACTTGATGCTGCCATAATGCAATACCTCCTTTTAAAACGTTATACACAAGCTGTATGTGTATGGAAATATTATGCCGTAAAATGACAAAAATATGTTTTGGTATTGCTGACAATTTATGGAATTATACACAAAAGCAAATTTAATGTAAAAAACACTGGAAATAGTGGATTTGTTGTGTTATAATCATCCAATGACTGGGCTTAGCAGTTTATAAAGCATGCCCACATTACATTTGATGTACATACCATTCATATATATTTTTAAGGAGGATAACGATTGACATGAGTGTACAGGTTGAGAATTTAGAGCATAATATGGCAAAGCTTACTATTGAGGTAGCAGCTGAGGAATTAGAGAAAGCATTGGATTCTGCATATCAGAAGCAGAAGAAACAGATTAGTGTACCTGGATTCCGTAAAGGAAAAGTGCCAAGAGCTATGATTGAGAAAATGTATGGAGCAGGTGTGTTCTACGAGGATGCAGCAAACATTCTTATGCAGCAGACATACGCAGGTGCGGTTGACGAGAGCGGTGTTGACATTGTTTCACGCCCAACAGTTGAGGTTACTCAGATTGAGAAGGGACAGCCTTTCATCTACACAGCAGAGGTTGCTGTAAGACCTGAGGTTACTCTTGGTAAGTACATGGGCGTTACAGTTACAAAGATCGACACATCAGTTTCTGATGAAGAGGTTGACGCTGAGCTTGAGAACCAGAGAAACAAAAATGCAAGAACAGTTACAGTTACAGATCGTCCTGTAGCAGAGGGAGATACAGCAGTTATCGACTTTGAGGGATTTGTTGACGGAGTAGCTTTCGAGGGTGGAAAGGGTGAGAATCATCCATTAGAGATCGGTTCACACACATTCATCGATACATTCGAGGATCAGTTAGTAGGAAAGAACACAGGCGATGAGGTTGAGGTCAATGTAACATTCCCTGAGAAGTATCAGGCAGCAGACCTTGCAGGAAAGCCGGCTACATTCAAGGTTAAGATCAACGAGATCAAGGCTAAGGAGCTTCCAGAGCTTGATGATGAGTTTGCACAGGATGCAGCAGGTGTTGATACATTAGCTGAGTACAAAGAGGAAATCAAAAAGAACCTCACAGAGAAGAAAGAGACAGAAGCTAAGAAGACTAAAGAGGATGAGGCTATCCAGAAGATTATCGATAAGTCAAAGATGGATCTTCCTGAGGCAATGATTGAGACACAGTGTGAGACAATGGTTGAGGAGTTCGCTCAGAGAATCGCACAGAGCGGTCTTACAATGGAGCAGTACTTACAGTTCTCAGGCATGACAGTTGACCAGCTTAAGGATCAGGTTCGTCCTGAGGCTACAACACGTATCCAGAGCAGCCTTGTACTTGAGCAGATTGCCAAGGAGGAAAATATCGAGGTTACTGATGCAGATATCGATGCAGAGGTAGAGAAGATGGCTAAGGCATACGGCATGGAGGCTGATAAGCTTAAAGAGTACATGGGAGATGCTGAGAAGGAGTCTATGAAGAAAGACCTTGCTATCACAAAGGCCGTAGATCTTATCATGGACAACGTTAAAGAGCGTGCAAAGGCAAAGAAAAAGGCTGATGCAGAAGAGTCTACAGAAGAATAAGATTTTTGAATCAAGATTTGATGGACTGGCTCAGAAGCCTATTTTCTGAGCCGGTCTTTTGAGCTTTTATAAAGGAGGTATTTTATATGAGTTTAGTACCATATGTCATTGAACAGACCAGCAGAGGAGAGCGCAACTACGACATTTACTCCAGATTATTAAAAGATCGTATCATTTTCCTTGGAGAGGAAGTAAATGAGACAACAGCCAGCCTTGTTGTTGCCCAGCTTTTATTCCTTGAGTCTGAGGATCCGAATAAGGATATCCACCTTTACATCAATTCACCGGGTGGAATGGTTACAGCAGGACTTGCTATTTACGATACTATGCAGTACATCAAGTGTGATGTTTCAACAATCTGTATCGGTCTTGCAGCCAGCATGGGAGCTTTCCTTCTCGCAGGCGGTGCAAAGGGCAAGAGATATGCTCTTCCAAATGCAGAGATTATGATTCATCAGCCATCGGGCGGTGCAAAGGGTCAGGCTACTGAGATTCAGATTGCTGCAGAAAATATTTTAAAGACAAAGAAGAGATTAAACGAAATTTTAGCAGCCAATACAGGCAAGCCATACGAGACAATTGCAGCTGATACAGAGCGAGACAACTATATGTCAGCACAGGAAGCCGCAGAGTATGGTCTCATAGACAGTGTAATAACAAACAGATAATCAGAAGTTAGATGAATTTAAGAGGGTACCCCATATGGGATGCCCTCATGCAATAAAAGGAGTTAATAATGGCAGGAAAAAACGACGGAAAGATTCGCTGCTCATTTTGCGGTAAGACACAGGACCAGGTAAATCGTTTGATTTCCGGACCTAATGGAGCTTTTATCTGCGATGAGTGTATAGATATATGTGCCGAGATTCTTGAGGAAGAAGGCGTAGAGGGCCATGAGGACAAAAGCAGCGCTAAGGATGATATAAATCTTGTTACTCCGGAGGAGCTTAAGGCGTTTTTGGACGATTATGTAATAGGACAGGACCAGGCAAAGAAGGTGCTTTCGGTTGCTGTTTACAATCACTATAAGAGAGTACTGGCAGGTGATACATCAGATGTAGAGCTTCAGAAGAGTAATATTCTCATGCTTGGACCTACAGGCTCAGGAAAGACACTTCTTGCGCAGACACTTGCCAGAGTGATAAATGTTCCATTTGCTATCGCTGATGCTACAACACTTACAGAGGCAGGATACGTAGGTGAGGATGTGGAGAATATCCTATTAAAGCTTATTCAGGCGGCAGATTATGATATCGAGCGTGCAGAGCATGGTATCATTTATATAGATGAGATAGATAAAATTACAAAGAAATCAGAGAATGTCTCAATCACCAGAGATGTGTCAGGCGAGGGTGTACAGCAGGCTCTTTTAAAGATTCTTGAGGGCACAGAGGCATCTGTACCGCCACAGGGCGGAAGAAAGCATCCGCAGCAGGAGCTTATTCCTATTGATACTACTAATATACTTTTTATATGCGGTGGAGCATTTGATGGTCTGGAAAAAATTATCGACAGCCGTATGGATACATCATCTATAGGCTTCAATTCAGATGTAAAGTCAAAGACAGAGCTCAATGTAGGAGAGGCGTTCAAGCATGCACTTCCACAGGATTTTGTAAAGTTTGGATTGATTCCTGAGTTTATCGGACGTGTACCTATTACCGTTTCTCTCGAGGCACTCGACAGGGATGCACTTATCCGTATACTTAAGGAGCCTAAGAACTCGCTTATCAAGCAGTACACCAAGCTTTTTGAGCTTGACGGAGTAGGTCTTGAGTTCACAGACGATGCAGTAAATGCCATCGCTGACAAGGCACTTGAGAGAAAGACAGGAGCCAGAGGACTTCGTGCCATCATGGAGGCTGTTATGCTTGACCTTATGTATCGTATACCATCAGACAAGAGCATCAGCAGATGTGTAATAGACAAGGATATCGTTGAGGATAACTTAAAGCTTGATGGTGATTGCGTGCCTGAGGCATATATCGAGGAAAAAGAGGCATCGTAAGTACAAGGCGGTATTTTACAAAAGATACAGCATCGGATAATATAAATTGCACAGCGCTTTGTTATGCATGGCTGGGCAATAATAAAGGAGATATAAGTGGAAGAACAGATTATGAATATGCCTGCAGTAGCGCTGAGAGGGCTTACTATTCTGCCGGGGATGATTGCCCATTTCGACATCAGCAGAGAGCGCTCTCTTCGTGCTGTCGAGGAGGCTATGGAGCAGGATCAAAAGATTTATCTTGTCACACAAAGGAATGTGGACAGTGAGGACCCGACTCAGGAAGACCTCTATCAGATGGGTATTGTTGCTGATATAAAGCAGGTTGTCAGATTACAGAATGATGTTGTGAGAATACTTGTAGATGGAATAAGCCGGGCAGCATTGCTTGGCTTTACCGATAATGAGAAGTACCTTGAGGCAGAAATCTGTTATTGTGATAGTAATGCAGACAGCCTGCCGGAGGATCTCAGGGAAGCCATGCTTCTCGGAGTCAGAGAGGCTTTTCACAGATATGCGGCAGTCGTCGGCAAAATCAGCAAGGAGCTTATCAGACAGATAGATCAGTATGAGGATCTTGAAAAGCTCATTGATTATGTAACCAACAATCTGCCGGTGTCATATGAGCTTAAGCAGCAGGTGCTTGAGGCAGAGGATATCAATGACAGATATCAGGTTATAGTATCATTACTTCTCTCCCAGGTGGAGGTTATTTCCATAAAGAATGAGCTTCAGAAAAAAGTAAAGGTTCGTGTGGACAAGCATCAGAAGGAGTATGTGCTTCGTGAACAGCTTGGTGTGATACGTGAGGAGCTGGGCGAGAATGCTGACTCGGAGGCTGATGAATATGAGAAAAAGCTATCTGAGTTAGATGCACCTGACTACGTAAAGGAAAAGACGAAAAAAGAGATAAAGCGCTTTAGAAATATGAGCAGCAGCTCATCAGAGAGCACAGTTGAGAGAGGCTATATAGAGACAGTACTTGAGCTTCCGTGGAACAAGATGTCTGTGGACAACAAGGATCTTGACCATGCAGCACAGGTGCTCGATGATGATCACTACGGATTAAAGGATGTTAAGGAGAGAATACTTGAGTTTCTGGCAGTCAGAAACCTGACAAGCAAGGGAGAGAGTCCTATAATTTGTCTTGTAGGCCCTCCGGGAACAGGAAAGACAAGCATAGCCCGTTCAATTGCGTCTGCACTGGAGAAGAAATATGTGCGTATTTCTCTTGGTGGTGTGCGCGATGAGGCAGAAATCCGTGGACACAGAAAGACATATATCGGCGCTATGCCGGGCCGTATAGTAAATGGCTTAAGACAGGCAGGCGTTTCAAATCCTCTCATGCTGTTGGATGAGATAGATAAGGTGTCAAGTGACTACAAGGGTGACACATCAGCCGCTCTTCTTGAGGTGCTTGACAGTGAGCAGAACTGCAGATTCAGGGATCATTACATCGAGATGCCTGTGGATTTGTCGGAGGTGCTTTTTATTGCAACTGCAAATGAGGTTTCAGGCATTCCAAAGCCGCTTCTTGACAGGATGGAGCTTATTGAGGTGTCAAGCTACACTGAAAATGAGAAGTTTCACATAGCAAAGGAACACCTGGTTGAGAAGCAAAAGAGCAAAAACGGAATTAAAAAGGAACAGCTTACGATAACAGACTCTGCCCTAAAGGATATCATCAGGCTGTACACCAGAGAGGCCGGAGTCAGAAGCCTTGAGAGGACTATCGGCAAGCTGTGCCGCAAGGCTGCCAGGGAAATTTTTAAGGACAGCGAAGCTGCTGTAAAGGTTACAAAGACCAATCTTAAGACGTATCTGGGCAATCCGAAGTACAGTCCGGAGAAGAAAAATGATCACGCAGAGGTTGGAATCGTTAGAGGCCTGGCATGGACCAGCGTGGGCGGAGTCACACTCGAGGTTGAGGTGAATGTGCTGCCGGGCAAGGGTGAGCTCGTGCTCACCGGTAAGCTTGGCGACGTGATGAAGGAGTCGGCACAGGCGGCACTTAGCTATGTGCGCTCAATAAGCGAAGGATATGGCATTGATGCAGAGTTTTACACGAAGCATGATATCCATATACATATCCCGGAGGGCGCAGTGCCAAAGGACGGACCATCTGCAGGTATCACTATGGCGACAGCCATGCTCTCAGCCATTACAGACAGAGCTGTCAGGGCAGATGTAGCCATGACAGGCGAGATAACGCTGCGCGGCAGGGTGCTTCCGATAGGAGGACTCAAGGAAAAGCTGCTTGCAGCCAAGGTAATCGGAATAAAAACAGTGTGTATTCCAAAGGATAATGAAAAGGACCTGGAGGAGATTTCAAAGGAAATAACAGACGGCATGGAAATCGTGCCGGTGGAGAGATTTTCACAGGTGGAGAAGATAGCATTTGTAAAATAAGAATGAGGAAGAGATTATGGTAATTAAAAGTGTTAATTTAGAGACAGTTTGCGGAATTACAAGCACAATCCCTGACAATGAGTATAATGAGGTGGCATTCGCCGGCAAGTCAAATGTAGGCAAGTCGTCACTGATCAACGCACTCATGAACAGAAAGTCACTTGCCAGGATCTCTTCACAGCCCGGCAAGACACAGACCATCAATTTTTATAACGTCAATGACGCCATGTATCTGGTCGATCTGCCGGGCTATGGCTATGCCAATGCCAATATCGAGATAAAAGCTAAATGGGGACAGATGATAGAAAACTATCTTCACACCTCAAAAAAGCTTCAGGCAGTGTTTCTTTTAATAGATATAAGGCATGAGCCATCCGACAATGATATCATGATGTATGACTGGATGGTAAACCAGGGCTTTGCACCGATCATCATTGCAACCAAATCTGATAAATTGAAAAAAAGCCAGATTGCCGCACACATAAAGACTATCAAGGATGTGCTTCATGTGAAGCCGGGCACGGTAGTTATACCGTTTTCGTCCATGTCAAAGGAAGGCAGGGACGAAATCTGGAATCTCATAGATTCACTCGTGTTTGACGAGGAGACACTTCTTGCCATGAAGCAGGAGGAAGAAGCAAAGCGCGAGGCAAAATCAGCTGCAAAAAGAGCCGCTGCATCAAAACCGCACAAAAAGGAGCGCTGGAAGAAGACCGGAAAGCCGGTTGCCAAAAAGACTAAAGAACGCAGAGATAAGGCCAAGAGCAAAAAAAGCGTTAATAATCATAAAAAGAAATAAAGTCGAAATAGAGTCACAGAAATAAAGTTATAGAAAGAAAGGCGAATATTTAATATATGAAGAATAAATGCAAATTTGTAGGCATTATGTTTTTGTGTATATTGATAGTGTGTACGCTTGCGGTAATGGCATATGAGCACACAGCAGGTATGAAAGGCACTGCCGGTGGAGTATCAAATTCTTCGGGCATTAAAAAAAATACAGACGAAGCTGATGATATGCTTACAGTCGTGACATCCTTCTATCCAATGTATATTGCAGCTTTAAATATAGTAGACGGAGTGGAAGGCGTGAGACTTGAAAACTTAAGCGAGCCACAGACCGGTTGTCTGCACGATTTCCAGCTAACACCGGAGGACATGAAGCTTTTATCCACAGCCGATGTTTTTGTAATAAACGGAGGCGGTATAGAGTCGTTTATGTCAGATGTGGCAAAGGCGTATCCGAAGCTTGATGTGGTTGAGGCATGTGAGGACGTGGTGCTTCTTTCTGAGGATGAATCAGACAGTGACCACGACCATGACCACGAAGCAGACACAGAATCGGACAGTGACCACGACCATGATCACGAAGCAGACACAGAATCAGACAGTGACCATGAAGCAGATATAGAATCAGACAGTACGCATGAGCATGACCACGGTGATGAGAATGCCCATGCATGGATGAGCGTGCCGCGTTACCGCACCATGGTTCAGACAATCGCATCCAGGCTTGCCGAAAAGGATGCAAAGCATGCTGATGAATATTATGCAAATGCAAAAGCATATGATGCAAAGCTTGCAGTGCTTGAAGAAAAGATAAATAGCCTAAAGAGTTTTACCAATGGACAGAATATCATCATATTCCATGAGGCCTATGCGTATGTAGCTGATGATTTTTCCATGAATGCATGCTATCTGTTAGACCTTGACGAGGAGCGCTCAGTCAGCGCAGGTGAGATAAAGCAGGTAATAGGTGCCATAAAGGATGACGGAGTGTCGGTAATACTCGCTGAGGAGCTCTACGGAAAGAGCATGGGAGATACCGTATCGCGTGAGACAGATGTGCATGTGATTTATATCGACCCTCTCAACAGGGGAGAGTACGACAAGGACAGCTATCTTGATGGTATGGAGCACAATATAGAGCTTATCAAAGAGGCATTTACTAAATAAAATTGGAGAAAATATGCGGAAAATAATACAGCCATGTGGCTTTCATTGCATAAAAATAAATAACCTTGGAGTGAGCTTTGGAGAGCAGACAGTGCTTGAGGATGTAAATATGCACATACATTGCGGCTCTTTCAATGTCATAATAGGCCAGAACGGTGCCGGAAAATCTACACTCATAAAGGCGATACTGGGCGAGATACCTCACACCGGTACGATTGAGTTCAAGGATACTAAGGACGGACATATGGCTAAGCTTAAAATCGGCTATGTGCCGCAGTCTGTCAATATCGAGAAAAATACACCGGTCAGCGTGTATGACCTCATAGCAAGCTATCAGTACAATTATCCTGTTTTTCTGCCAAAGAGCAAAAAGATAGAGGCAAAGATAAGGGAGACACTCGAGGTATTTGAGGCTGAGGAGCTCATCGACAAGCAGGTGTGCAACCTCTCTGGAGGACAGCTGCAGAGAGTGCTTCTTTCCATGGCAATCATGGACGAGCCGAACCTGCTACTGTTGGATGAGCCGGTGTCCGGAATAGACCAAAACGGCATGGAGCTTTTTTATAAGACCATGGATTATTTAAAGACTCACTATGACCTTGCAATCATACTGATATCGCACGATCTGGACTATGTGGCAAAGTACGCAGACCATGTTGTGCTGCTTGATAAGACCGTTGCAAAGCAGGGGACTGTGAAGGAAGTCTTCGAGAGCAAGGAATTTGAGAGAATTTTTTACACAGGAGAGGAATCCTGGGTGAGAGAGGAGGAACACAAATGAATATAACCTCCTGGCTTCAATATGATTTCATGAAAAATGCCCTTATCGCCGTGCTCATCATCACACCGCTTTTTGGTATAATGGGAACCATGATTGTAAACAAAAAGATGGCATACTTTTCAGATGCACTCGGACATTCAGCACTTACAGGAATCGCTGTCGGAGTGGTATGCGGCATGGCAGACACCTCGCTTGCCATGGTGATATTTGCGATAGTGTTTGCACTTCTTTTAAATAAGATAGGCAGTCTGAACACTGCATCGACAGATACCATTATATCGGTATTTTCATCGTGCTCTGTGGCGATAGGTCTTGCGATACTGTCAAAGGGCGGCAATTTCAGCAAATACTCAAGTATACTGGTGGGCGATGTACTAAGCATCACAAAGACTGAGATAGTTTATTTAATTGTGATTTTTGTGGTCACGATAGTGTTCTGGGTGTTTTGCTTCAATAAGCTCAACGCCATCTGCATACACAGAAGCGTGGCAAAAAGCAAGGGCATACATGTGCGTCTTTTGGATAATCTGTTTGCGGTGCTTGTAGCACTCATAGTTATGCTGTCCATCAAGTGGATAGGTATACTTATAATAAATGCTCTGCTTATATTACCGGCGGCTTCATCAAGGAATATTTCGGAAAATATGCGTGAGTATCATTTCTTTTCAGTGATATTTTCAGTATTTTCCGGTATAGTCGGCCTCGCAGTGTCATACTACACCAATGTGGCAACAGGCCCGATGATAGTGATTATCGCATCGGTAATATATTTTTCGACATTTATATTTGGCAGAAAATTGAAAAAATAACGGCAAGGGCTATAAGAAACAGAATATGATATATTAGAGGGACTGCGCGCAACGTGCAGTCCCTTTTTAGGTTAATTTGACTGATGAGATGTAAAAATTAACAATTAAATGAGAATATTTAAATTTGCTCTTTTTGGCAGGGTGTGTTATAATCCTTGTATACAAAAAACAGAGGTAATACAATATGGGTAGTAATAACGATATTTCATTAAAAGCATTAGCCAAGATTAACCTGGGGCTGGATGTAGTGAGGCGCAGAGAGGACGGATATCATGAGGTCCGCATGATTATGCAGACCATTCAGCTGTATGACAGGCTCGATATCAAAAGGACACAGGAGCCCGGCATACAGATACAGACCAATCTGTCTTTTCTCCCTGTAAACGAGAACAATCTCATATACAAGGCTGCAAAGCTTCTGATGGATGAGTTTTCTATAATTGACGGTGTATCAGTGAAGCTGGACAAGCGTATTCCTGTTGCAGCAGGGATGGCGGGGGGCAGTACTGATGCGGCAGCCATGCTTATAGGTGTAAACAGGCTTTTTTCACTGGGACTGACAAAGAGACAGCTTATGGAAAGAGGTGTGCAGATAGGTGCGGATGTACCATACTGTATTATGAGAGGTACGGCGCTGGCCGAGGGCATAGGAGAGGCGCTTAGTCCTCTTCCTCCAATGGTAAAGTGTCCGGTGCTTATTGCAAAGCCGTCAATCTCGGTATCCACAAAGTTTGTGTATCAGAATCTGAAGCTTGATGATACGACTATTCATCCAGATATAGACCGCCTGATAGATGATATAAAGGCTAAGAATCTGCATGATATCGCAGCGCATATGGGAAATGTCTTAGAGACTGTGACCATACCAAATTATCCGGTGATAGATGAGATAAAGAAGCATATGCTTTCAAATGGCGCGGTAGGAGCCATGATGAGCGGTAGTGGTCCGACGGTTTTTGGTCTGTTTGACGATGAAGATACTGCAAAGAAAGCGTACAAAGCCATGAGAAGCTCACATCTTGCCAGACAGGTGTATCTGACATCTGTATACAATAATCGCAAATAACGTGATATCCGGATAGCACAGCGGGTGCTTTATAGTTACTTTTTTTCTTATATGTGAGAATGATAATACAAGAGATAGGAGAAGTTTGATGACTGATAATTTAACTTTAAATATGGATGCATATCTGCCACTGCGTGATGTGGTGTTTAATACACTTCGTGAGGCAATTTTAAAGGGTGAGCTCAAGCCGGGAGAGAGACTTATGGAGTTGCAGCTTGCGTCAAAGCTTGGAGTCAGCCGTACACCTATACGTGAAGCAATCAGAATGCTTGAGCAGGAGGGGCTTGCAGTCACAATGCCGAGAAAGGGCGCAGAGGTTGCCAAGATGACTCTCAAGGATATGGAGGATGTGCTTGAGGTGAGAGAGGCTCTCGATGAGCTTGCAGCCAAAATAGCCTGTAAGAAAATCAGTGATGAGCAGCTTGCGAATCTAAAAACCATAAAGGACGAGTTCAAGAGGAGCATGGACTCAGGAGATGTGAAAAAGATAGCTGAGGAGGATGTGAAGTTTCACGATGCTATCTATGAGGCGACCAACAATGCGAAGCTTGTATCTATGATGAACAATATCCGTGAGCAGATGTACCGCTACAGAGTGGAGTATTTAAAGGACCCAAAGAATTATCCGATGCTTGTGAAGGAGCATGACGCCATCTACAGGGCGCTTGAGGCAAGAAATATGGAGCTTGTGACTACAGAAATGCATACGCATGTGGCTAATCAGGCGGTTGCTGTGAAGGCTGTGATACAAAAGCAGGATGAAGAGAAGAAATAAAACAGAAATAAAACAAGATTATAGCAGACAAAGATAATAAAATACAAAATAATATAACAAAAACAGGGGCTGCCGGTTGCACTGACGTGTGAACGGCGGTCTTTTTTAGTGGCTTAGTTAGTGGCTTAGATAATAGCAAAAAATAAGTAATCAGGGATATTTGCGAGCTTGTATGGTCATACTATATCAGGGATTTAGAACGTGACAGGATATAGGAGAGTTAAAGATGACCACAAACATAGATGAGAACATAAAAAGCTTCAGGCAGATATATTCTGACTGCTCAGATATCAAGATGCAGGAGATGTATCTGGGGCGTGATGCCTCAATAAAGTGTTTTGTTGCTTATATTGAGGTGACATGTGCAGGCTCCTGTATCAATAACAGTGCGTTTGGACGATTTACATCATACCTTGAAGGGATAGACCGGGATCAGGTTAAGGAAGTACTTGACAAAAATCAGGCAGCTCTATCCGAATTTGCGCATCTTCATACGGTTAGAGAGGCAGCACAGATGATGCTGACAGGAGACGTGATATTTTTTGTGGATGGCTATCCGGATGCCTTTAAGCTTCCCGACAAGGGATATCCCGCCCTGTCAATTCAGGAGATTGATTCGGAAAAGGTCATAAGAGGCTCCAATGAGGGTTTTGCTGATTCCATAAAGATAAATACAGCACTTATCAGGCGCAGGTTAAGGAGCACACGCTTAAAGTGTAAAGAGGTGAAAAAGGGACTTCGAGGACACAGCAATGTGGACATACTATATGTGAGAGACCTCGTAAAACCGGGGCTTGTAGAGGATGTGGAAAGGAATCTGGACAGCTATGTAATAGACCATGTGGGTGATTCGGGAGTCATTGAACAGTTTGCCGAGGCGAAATGGTATTCACCGTTCCCACAGCTTCAGACCACAAAGCGGCCGGATGTGGCGGTAAATGCGCTCCTAGAGGGGCGGGTGGTGGTGCTGTGCGATAATTCACCGATAGCAATAATACTGCCAACCATCATGAACAATTTTTTAAAAACCGCAGATGATTACTATAACAGAACGATAGCGGCAAGCTTTGCCAGATTGATAAGGTACGTGGCAGCCTTCATGTCATTTACATTGCCGGGGCTTTATCTGGCGGTCACAAATTTTCATACACAGATACTGCCGACACCTCTCATACTGGCATTTTATGAAGCAAGACTTGGCTGTCCTTTTCCACAGCTCATAGAGGTGCTCATGATGGAGCTGTCCTTTGAACTGCTTCGCGAAGCCGGCATAAGACTTCCCGGAGCAATGGGAAACACGATAGGCATAGTCGGAGGCCTCATAATCGGGCAGGCAGCAGTGGATGCAAATTTAGTAAGCCCTATAGTGGTCATTCTTGTTGCATTCACCGCACTCTGTTCGTTTGCCATACCGAGTGAGGAGTTTGCATTTTCATTTAGGATACTCAAATTCGCTGTAATAATGATGTCGGCATGGCTTGGATATTTTGGATTTTTAATAAGTCTGATGGTGATACTTTTGCATCTCGCAAAGCTCAAAAGCTGTGGTTACCCATACATGATGCCATTTGTGGGCAGCGAGCTGACAGGCGGCGAGGATGAAAAGGACAGTATCATACGATTTCCGCTTCGCAGACTATGGAGGCGGCCTGTATTTGCAAGAGAAAAGGAGTGCAGAAAGCTGAAAGGAAATAAGGATGACTAAAAATATGAGCACAAGCTATACATTTGCACAAAATGAAAGCATATCGCCCCGCCAGCTATACAGGCTATACGTCTTTAATCTGCTCGGAGTCGGCACACTGGTGCTTCCAAACAATCTGGCGAAGCTTGGAAAGTATGCTTTTATCTCAATCGCACTTGGTGTTTTCATGGCATGGCTGTTTATGTGGATAGTAAGCGAGGTACGTGAACGCGGGAAAACGATATATGACAGAAGCATTGATAAAACAAAATATGCGAAAATGTTAATTTATGATTTAATTATTGCGATATACGAGCTGTCACAGGCCGCATTTCTTGCATGGATATTTGTAAAGCTGATACGTGACAGCCTTATACCGGATGAGTCATTTACAGTTGTACTCCTTGTGATAATGGCGGTATGCGCTTATGCGCTAAGTGGCGGAGTGGAGTGCCGGGCCAGGGTATACGAGGTAGTATTTTTCTTTGTGCTGATACCGCTTGCTGCTATGCTTTTGTTTGCGATATCGGATGTGAGATTTGACTATCTGATGATTAAGGACAGAGTCGGTGTGGACTTTGGCATAGCGGATATATTTGCGGGTGCATACTATGTGTTTGCAGCATCCATTTCCGTGTTCAATATACTGTTTGTAAGGGAACGCACTGCCTCACAGATACGAGGGAGTGTGAGTAAAGCAATATTCACATATGCAGGCATTCTTTTTTTATTGTATGCAGTATTGCTTGGGAGCTTCGGAAAATATTCATTGTCAGAAATCGAGTTTCCGGCTGTCGTACTGATGAGTGATGTGCAGATAAAAGGCAGCTTTTTCAAGAGGGCAGATGCACTGATGCTGTCGGTGTGGTTTTTCACGCTGTTTTCAGTACTCAATATGAGCCTTTATTATGCGGTTTTAAGATGTGAGAATTTTGCTGAAAATACGAGAGAAATTATATTTACATTTAATAAAAACCGGCATTCCTGTAGCAATAAGCAATTTGGTTCTGACAGACAGAAAAGTCATGACAAGGAAAAGAGCACTATGAGAAGCTGGTGCATCATTTTTGTCATAGCAGTCACAGTGACCTTAGCATATATTCTTGAAAGTGGAGATGAAATCGTGAAAAAATATCTTGGATTTTTATTGTGCATAGCGATACCGGTCATAGTAGTGCTGACGATAGGTCTCATGCTTACCGGCTGCAGTGCAGTGGAACTTGAGGAGCGCTGTTTTCCGACACTTGCGGCGGTGGATATTGTAGATGTAGATACTGACGAAATAACCGATAAAGAAGTAACTGATAACAAAGCATATGTTAGCCACAGAGATGTTTCGACAAATGAAAATAGCGGATATATAGAGTTTTATTATAACATGGACAAATCCTACGAACCGGAATATGCAGATGATATCAAAACAGCAGTGGACAGCTTCGAGGATCGGCTGTCACAAAAAGCCGATACCAATCATTTGAAGGTGATTTTAATAGGAAAAACACTTAGAAAAGATAAAGCAGCTTATTCAGATTTCATGGAATATTGCAAGACATCAAAAAAATTTCCGAGAAACACATATGTGTGCATAGCAGATGATATAAATGATATCTTTGATAACATGGGTGATTATTATGAGCAGAAAATAAATAAGGAGAATCATGAGGATGGTGAACCGATAATTACACTTGGCACCTTGCTGGATGACTATACGAATGAAATTCATGAAACCCGGTAAAATTTTCAAAAAGGATGAATAAGCTCGTCAAATAAGGCAATACTTGTTTACATGAGAAAGAAAATAATAATAACAACTATATTAATAAAGAAAATGAAGTTGTTGTTGGTGTTGAAAAAGAAACAAAACTTATAGACTTATATAAGTCTTTTAAAATTGAAAAAAGATTTATGCCACATACTAAAAAATTACTTTTAGAATATGTAAATAAATTTGATTTAGATGTATTTGAACAAGTCTTTATAGCAGCATGTGAAGAAAGTGTTAGTAAAAAATATGCTTATATGAAACAAGTTTTTGAAAATCTAGATAAAAAAAATATAGTAACTTTAGATGACTATCAAAAGGGTCAAGTAGAATTTAAAAATAAAAAGCAAAATAAAACAAAAGAAAAAAGTTCAAATTCAGTAAAAACAAGATATCATAACACATTTAATGAACATTATAAAAACTATACTGTTGACGAACTTGATAATAAACTTAGATCTTCTAAAGCAGCTAACAATGACATAGAAAAACAATTA
>ERZ779645.445-NODE-445-length-24599-cov-2.704857_pt1 | contig 24599 bp, 20 predicted proteins | sample MGYA00511103_ERZ779645 | MGnify/ENA primary metagenome ERZ779645 (study PRJEB29588, sample SAMEA2158521) | human gut metagenome | biome: human gut; feature: human-associated habitat; material: faeces | place: Denmark | collected 2008/2010 ...
GTTTCATTTAATATTTCTAGTCTGAACTGCTTCCAGCGGATATGAACCTGAAGCAGTTTCACCGCTCAGCATAATAACATCAGTTCCATCAAAAATAGCATTAGCGATGTCACTGGCCTCTGCACGGGTTGCACGATAACTGTTGACCATGCTTTCCAGCATCTGCGTAGCTGTAATCACAGGCTTACCAGCCTTATTACAGCGCCTGATAATTTCTTTCTGCACCAAAGGAACATATTCAGCGGGAATCTCTACTCCCAAATCACCACGCGCAACCATCACGCCATCAGAAACTTCTATGATTTCATCAATATGCGTAAAACCTGCCTGATTCTCAATTTTGGAAATAATCCCCATCCCCGATCCTGCGGCTTCTAAAACCTTACGAATCGCAAGAACATCCTCTGCCTTTTGTACAAAAGACGCTGCAATATAATCCATATCATGTTCTATTGCAAAAGTAATATCTTTTATATCCTGCTCAGACAAAAAAGGCAGTTTTAATTCCACACCCGGACAGGCGACTCTTTTACGTGAGCCCAGCTGTCCACCATGCACTACTTTCGTATAGATTTCAGTTCCGTTGATGCGTTCTACCTCTAAAGAAAGTAATCCATCAGCCAATAAAATAGCATCGCCTACTTTTAATTCATCAGGTAAACCTGAATAATTAACTGAAGCAATCTGTTCATTACCGATCTGCTCCTTCGTTGTCAGACAAAAAGATTCGCCCTCCTGCAACGTAATTTTATCATGTTCAAAAATACCCAGGCGCATCTCAGGCCCCCGGGTATCGGCAATCATAGCGATCGGTTTATTGACTTTTTCAGCCGCCTCTCTGACAAGCCCCAATCTTTGGGCATGTTCAGAATGGCTTCCATGCGAAAAATTAAAGCGGGCCATATCCATTCCCGCTTTCAGCATAGAAACTAAAAGCGGGATATTATCAGTACTGGGACCAACGGTGCAAATGATTTTTGTTTTCTTCATTGCCCGGCCTCCTTAGAATTACAACTGAAACTTGTTTTCGCAAATGACCTCATACGCATCTTCAGCTTCGGAAAGCGGCACACTGATTTCATATACGCCACCGTGCTTGGAATTCGTAGTTTTAGTCTGCGTCAAAAAACCGTTCGCGGCTAATACTTCTTTGATCCTGGCAGCCGCTTCAGCGGTCTGCGCAATGTATACTACCTTCCACACAGGTTTTTCCTCCAAGTTTAAAGCTTAAGCCTCTTTAACAGCTTTGATTTTAGCGATCAGCTTGGGCAAAATTTCACGTGCATCGCCTACGATACCATATTGAGCAACCTTGAAAATTGGTGCATTGGCATCTTTATTAATGGCAATAACAATATCAGAAGCAGACATACCAGCTAAATGCTGTATAGCACCGGAAATACCAAACGCAAAATAAATTTTAGGCGTTACAGTTTTTCCAGATTGACCAACCTGATGCGCATGATCTACCCAACCTTCATCGACAACAGCGCGAGACCCCCCAACACTGCCATGTTCAAATAAAGCAGCCAATTCTTCAAGCATTTTGAAATTATCACAGCTGCCTAATCCACGACCGCCTGAACAAATAATCTCCGCATCTTCTATTTTAATAGCGCCACTGGCCCCCAAAATCTCTTTGCGAACCAACTCTACCTTAGATGTAACAGCATTTTTTACAGTATAATTTACAATTTCGCCGCTTCTAGATGCATCGACATCCTTTGCCTTAAAGACCTTAGGACGTACAGTGCCCATCTGCGGACGATGCTCATCACAGATTATCGTAGCCAGAATATTACCGCCCAAAGCAGGACGTGTCCATTCTACCAGTTCTCCATTGATATCCAATGCCGTACAATCAGCACAAAGACCTGTGCCTAAACGTGCGGCGATACGAGGAGCAAGATCTCGGCCATCTACAGTAGCTCCGCATAAAACAGCATTTGGTTTATAGGTTTCAACCAATTCACAAAAAGCATTAGTATAAATATCAGTATTATACTCTGCATACTCAGGTCCGCTGACAACATAAACAATATCAGCACCGGCTGCAAATAGTTTCTGCGGCAAGCTGCCAGCTTCTTTACAAATCAAAACAGCGCAGCATTTCTGATCTGCTTTAGCCGCCAATTCGGCGCCGACACCAAGCAATTCATAAACAACACCAACAGGCTCTCCGTCTTCTAATTCAACATTGACCCATAAATCTTTACCTTCTTTATTCTTTACCTCACGGACAATCTCTTCACGTTCAATTGCCTCAACAGGGCATTCCCCTATGCAGGCGCCACAGGCGATACAGGTGTCCTGATCGATATTAGCCTTACCGTCAACCATATTGAGCGCGCCAACCGGGCATACTGCTATACAGGATTCACAGCCGATACATTTTTCTCTATCTACACAAATAGCCATCTTCATTCACCTCAATGAGTAATAATTTTCGCTTGTACCAATTTTTCGATCAGCATATCAACAGCTTTGTCTGTATCTTCTTCATTGATTATTTCGCTTTCGATCTGTGGTACGGACGGGGTGAAGATTTTCAAAACTTTAGTCGGAGAACCTGATAACCCTATCACTTTCGGATCAATCTCCAACTCAGCCGCACCCATTACGGGAATCTCTGCTTTTCTTGCTTTCATTTTTCCTTTGATACTGGCAAAACGAGGTTCTTTTTCAGATTTAGTAACAGTAACTACAGCCGGCAATGTAACAGCCAAAGTCTGGCAGCTGCTTTCATTCTCTCGTTCAACAAGCAGTCTTCCATCTGCTCCCAACGCTACTTTTAAAGCCCCGGTAACCTGTGGAATGCCAAGATGTTCGGCCATTTCAGGTCCAACTTGAGCAGTATCACCATCAATTGCCTGTTTACCGCATAAAACCAAATCGCACTCTCCTACCTTACGTACAGCAGCTGCTAAAGCAACACTTGTAGCCAGAGTATCAGAACCAGCCAAAGCCCTGTCACTGATTAAAACAGCGTCGTCAGCGCCCATCGCAATGGCCTCTTTCAAAATATCCGTCGCCTGCGGCGGTCCCATCGAAACGACGGTAACCTTCGCTCCGCTGGTGTCCTTAAGGATCAAGGCAGTTTCCAATGCCTGACGGTCAAAAGGATTCATAATATTTTCAACACCATCGCGAATAAGTGTGTTGGTTTCAGGATTAATTTTTACCTCTGCCGTATCAGGAACTTGTTTGATACATACTACGATATTCATGTGAGCCCTCCTCTATATTTATGCCAAAGGTTTTAACTACATATTTATTATTGTAACATTCTTTACTTGACTGTGGCAAGCAAAACCCTGTTTTTCAACAAGGTTTCACCCCTTTAAATACCAATTTTCTCCCAATAAATCATCTAAAGCCTGGTAAACACCGGCATTCTTCCCATCCACCCAAAAGCAGCGCTCCACTTTGATCATCTTTCCTGAATCTATCTGATGCAGATAGACAGGTGTATCGCCCGAAAAACTTTCAAAAATCTGTTTTAAGCCTTTTTGGACAATACCATTTTCATCCTTTTTCATGATCTTTATATGTAAATCAGGAGGCACTTCCTGCAGAGGTTTAATCTTTAACGCCTGAATTTTTCGTTCACGTTCATCGATACTGAGTTTTCCTTCCACGCTGATTGCATTCTCCTGATAAAGCAGCCTGGCAGCGTCACGGTAAACTTTTGGAAAAACCACAATCTCCATCTTTCCGTTAAAATCTTCTAATGTTAAAATCGCCATACTGTCACCCTGACGCGTATTTCTTATCCGGCAATCCGAAATTATGCCGGCAACACTGAAATATTTACCGTCAAGCACTTCACTGGCATCTGATATTTTACGCAATGGAGTGTAATAATACAAGGAACCGACATAAGCGTCTAAAGGATTACCGGTTACATAAAAACCGATCAGTTCCTTCTCATATTGCAAAATCGTGCGTTTGGGGATTTCTTCCAATTCAGGTATTCTTAGCTCATTAACATCAGCAAAACTGTCATCACCAAATAGCCCCATCTGTCCGCTCTGATAATCTTTTTGATAATTACTGCCCATGTCCATAGCCTGTTCTGCAACGGCTAACAACTCGGAACGTTTATAACCAAAGGAATCCATCGCGCCACATTTTATTAAATTTTCCAACATTCGTTTATTAACAGCTCTATTATCCACCCGTTTACAGAAATCCATCAAAGATTTAAAAGGTCCCTCTTTACGTGCCTGTAAAATGCTGCCGATCGCATTTTCACCTACATTTTTCACACCTGCTAAACCAAAACGGATAACCCTGTCTTTATTTACAGAAAAGCTTCGGCCACTTTCATTAACATCCGGCGGTAAAATCTTCAGCCCCATACTGCGGCACACACTTATATACCAGCTCAGCTTTTCGCTGTCACTGATGACACTGGTCAAAAAAGCTGCCATAAATTCTGCAGGCCAGTGTGCTTTAAGATAAGCAGTCTGATAAGCAACTAATGCGTACGCGGCAGAGTGCGATTTATTGAACCCATAACCGGCAAAATGCTGTAGGAGAGCAAAAATTTCACTGCTCAGCTGCGGGCTGATACCATGTTTTTGTTGAGCTCCATCAATAAAGGCTTCACGCATAGAATCCAGTTCCTTAGCCTTTTTCTTGCCCATAGCCCGCCGCAGAATATCTGCCTGCCCGAGGCTGAAGCCTGCCAGAACGGAAGTGATCTGCATAACCTGTTCCTGATAAAGAATAACGCCAAAAGTATCTTTTAAAACCGGTTCCAATAAAGGATGCAGCATCTCTGCAGTTTTTTCACCATGACGTCCTGCAATAAAATCTTCTACCATTCCCGTTCCTAATGGTCCAGGACGATACAATGCAACTAAAGGAATAAGATCTTCAAAACTTTCCGGTCCCAAATCCATAACCAGTTTCGTCATTCCGCCTGATTCAAGCTGAAATACCCCTTGAGTATCGCCCTTTCTCAGCATGCTGCACGTTGCTTCATCATCAAGAGGAATTTTATCAATATCAAGTTTATCACCAGTAGTTTCATAAATAAACTTGATTGCATCACCAATTACTGTCAAAGTACGCAGCCCTAAAAGATCCATCTTTAAAAGTCCGAGACTTTCAATCTTATCTTTATCATATTCAGTTGTAATAAAATTTTCATTCGACAACTGCAGCGGCACATACTTTTTCAAATCATCCGGGGCAATAACAACTCCCGCCGCATGAGTACCTGAATTACGCGGCATGCCTTCCACGCTTTGAGCAAGATCAATCAGGCGTTTGATGTTCGCATCGTTTTCATATAAACTTCTCAGCTCATTACTGGCCTCCAGCGCTCTCTCTAATGTAATACCCAAATCACGCGGAATAAGTTTTGCTACATTATCCACCATGCTGTAAGGCATTTCCAACGCTCTGCCAACATCACGAACCGCCGCGCGAGCCTGTAAGGTACCAAAAGTTATGATCTGGGCAACCTTCTCCTGTCCATAACGATTAATAATGTAATCCAGAACCTGCTGCCTTTTTTCATAACAGAAATCTGTATCTATATCAGGCATACTTACACGTTCAGGATTTAAGAAACGTTCAAACAGCAAATCATATTTCAGCGGATCAATATTAGTAATCCCTAAAAGATAAGCGACAATACTGCCTGCCGCACTTCCGCGGCCAGGTCCTACAGGTATGTCATTTCTGCGGCTGTAACTTATAAAATCCCAAACAATCAGAAAGTAACAGTCATAGCCCATTTTATTGATAATACCTAATTCATATTCCAGCCTATCTAAAACCTGCTGCGTCGGCTCAGGATACCTCCCCGGCATCCCATCTAAACACAGCTTACGCAAATATTCCTCTGCCGATAATCCATTTGGAATAGGGAATTCCGGCAGCAATAAATGACCAAAACTCAATTCCACGTTGCAGCGCTCTGCTATCTTCGCTGTATTTTCTAAAGCTTCAGGACAATCACCGAACTTTTCGCGCATCTCAGCTTCACTTTTTAAATAAAATTGATCATTAGGAAATTTCATTCTTTTAGGATCATCTACAGTACTTGTTGTCTGAATACACAGCAATACATCCTGTGCATCTGCATCTTCGCGCTTCACATAATGAGAATCATTAGTAGCCACTAAACCAAGATCATATTTTTTTGCCAGGCGTTTCAGTTCAGTATTAACAGTATGTTCTTCTTCAAGGTCATGATCCTGAATTTCCAGAAAAAAATTGTCTTTCCCGAAAATGTCCAGATAATCCTTTAAACTGTTTTCAGCTCCTTCTAAATTGCCTCGCAGTATTTGCACAGGAATCTCACCGGCAATGCATGCGCTCATGCAGATAATACCTTTACTGTATTGTCTTAGAATATCTTTATCAATTCTAGGTTTATAGTAAAACCCTTCTAAATGTCCAAGTGAAACCAGCTTCATCAGATTGTGATAACCTTCGTCATTCTCTGCCAGTAAAATCAAATGGTACATCCCATCACGGTTAGTTTTTTCAAATCGTGATCCATTTGTCAAATATACTTCACAGCCTATAACAGGCTTGATTCCCTGCTTCATTGCCTCCTGATAAAAATCAACGACACCATACATTACACCATGATCTGTTATCGCCAGGCTCTTCATTCCGATTTCTTTAGCATAAGCAACCAGATCACTTATTTTTGCGGCACCGTCAAGCAGGCTGTATTGAGTATGGACATGCAGATGTGTAAAATTTACGCTCACAACAGTCCTCCTTCCGAAAAAGCATCGATTTTTTTATTAATTTTATACCATATATTATACCACAACAGATATAGGCAAACACCAGTTGCTTTAAGGATGCACTGCTACTCAAGCAAAAGCATCACCTGCCAATAGCGGCAAAGTGATGCTGAACATCAAACTCTCCTATCTTTATTTTTATATAAACTCCATAATACTCCCGGTACTAAAAACAACAAATTAAAAGCCAAGCTTGGGAATAAGGCATTTGCCGAATCCGGGAAAATAAACGGCCAAAGGCAGGCTACCATTATACCAGCAATCATTGCGGCAAAGCCAGCCTCTTTTTGCACTAAGCCTTTAAAAAACACAATAAATGTCAATGGTAAAAATATTCCTGCCCCCCGCAATGCCATTGACAAATAATTCCAATGCAAAACCAGTGAATCAAGATAATGAAAAACGAATATTACTGCGCCAAATGTAACTGCCAGCACTGAAAATCTACTAATCCACAATAATCTTTTTACATCGCGAAGACCGAATAAATCATTAAAAATATCTCGTGAAATCATCGTCCCAATTCCTAATGCAAGACCAGAAATAGAACCAAGCGAAGACAGCAGCAATGCTGCAATACCAATGCCCCCCAGCCATTCAGGCAAATATATACATAGATAAAACGGCAGTGCATCAATAGCGTTAATCTCCGGATGCATCGCGTGCATATACATACCTATCATCACTGACGGTAACCCGACAGGAATAACAATCAATGCAGCTGTGACACAGCCTGCTGCTGCCGTTGCACTATCCTTGGCCGAAAACAGAGCCTGTACATAGGTCTGTGTAGAAATAACCCCAATCACCATAGAAAATAAACTAAAAAGACTGTCTTCAATGCCCTTACCAAAAAGACTGAGCCATGGAAACGCAGGAAAACTTTCACGAATTCCCGTCAATCCTCCCAAATCATTATAAGAAAGAATGCCTCCTACAAAAACAGTTGCAAAAACCAGTAATATTTTAAAAATACCAGCCATTCCAGAACTGTTGATACCGCCAAAAAAAACCAGTGCCGCAACAATAACAATTATTATTGACGCAGCAGCCACCAGGCTTACATGAAAAAGGCCCACTATTAAATGTATTGACGTAAGCATGCTTGCAACAATACTGAAAAATATACCTGCCGTAGCCGATAAACTCGCTATCGGACCAGCTTTCTTCCCGAAGTTTACAACTAAAAACTCAGAAATCGTCATCAGACCGCTATTACGCAGCGGACGGGCATAAAACAGTCCCATGATGATAAACCCAATGCCAGATCCTAAAGTAAACCACCAAGCGGTTAGTCCCAGCTGAAAGCCTAACTGTGCTGTGCCTATGGTAGCAGCACCGCCAACAATAGTTCCTATAATACTGCCTGCGACCATACCAATCCCGGCACTGCGTCCACCTAAGGCATAGTCATCAGCAGATTTTATTTTACGACCGGCATATATACCTGGCAAAATCGTTAAAACCAGTGTTATAACTATACTCACAAGTTGTACTGTTGTTAACTGCATACCTTCCACACCCTTGTTAAAATATTGCTTTCATCTTTGAATATATATTGTTTTATAAATCTTAATTCGCTGTTAAATATTTAAATCCTGCCGTAAATCTGGTAATTCATTATACTATTCTGATATGGAAACTATACCTTTGTTTACACTTTTCTTCATTTTTTATGCTTTATCAAGTTTTTCTTGCTTTTTGCTTTTTTGCAAAGTACAATTATCTCATCGAATAGTATCAAGGTACTTTTATCGTACTGTTTTCCAGTACTGCAGCTTCGAGAAGTCAAAGCTTTTAATTCGACTTTTTCTCTCCAGTACAATACCTTGTTGTTCTTCGTAATTATTAATTTATTTATGAGGGGGATTTATCATGAAATTTACTAAGAAAAAACTGGCTCTGGCCATAGGCGGTGCCCTTATAACCATGTCAGTTTTAGTCAGCGGCTGCAGTACAGGCAGCGACAAGAAAGCAGACACTATTAAAATAGGCGTTGTTGCTGAGCTGACAGGTAATAACGCTACTTACGGAACATCCATTACAAATGGAATCAAACTTGCCGTACAGCAGCTAAATGATACCGGTGGTCTGCTTGGCAAAAAAATTGAACTGGTCGTTGCCGATAATAAATCTGAACCTGCAGAAGCTGCTAATGCAATGAGTAAACTGGTCAATCAGGATAAAGCTCCCGTTGTTATGGGATTATTTGCCAGTTCCAGTGCCATAGCTGCCTCTAACGTAAGTGAAGCCGCTAAGGTTCCTTTTCTTGCAGTTGGAGCCACTAATCCAAAAGTAACCTTAGATGAAAAAACAGGTAAGGTAAAACCAAATACCTTCAGAGTTTGCTTCATCGATCCGTTTCAGGGTACTGTCGGTGCTAATTTTATTTTAAATGAACTGAAGCTTCAAAAAGCTGCTGTTTACATTGATAACAGCAGTGACTATGCCAAAGGTCTGGCTGAATTTTTCAAAAAAGCTTATACAGAAAAAGGCGGTACAGTTGTCATTGAAGAATCATATCTGCAAAAAGATTCGGACTTTAAAGCTGTTTTGACAAAAATAGCTGCGGCAAAGCCTGAAGTAATTTATGTACCTGGTTATTATGAAGAAGTAGGTAAAATATGCAAGCAAGCCCGTGAACTAGGTATTACAGTTCCTATTATCGGCGGTGACGGTTGGGATAGTCCTAAATTAGTCGAAATAGCAGGTGCATCATCTCTTAACAATACCTATTTCACAAACCATTACAGCCCGGATTCTACCAATGAAGCTTCCAAAGCTTTCGTAAATACTTATGCTAAAACTTATAAGCAAAAACCTGACGCGCCCGCAGTGCTTGGCTATGATGGAGCCATGCTTTTAGCCGACAGCATCAAACGCGCAGGTGTCTATGAATCAGCAAAAGTAGCAGAAGCATTAGCTGCTACCAAAGATTTTCAGGCAGTAACAGGCAAAACCTCTTTAGACGCTTCCCACGATGCAGTAAAAAGTGCTGTTATAGTTGGATTTAAAGATGGCAAACAGGTTTACCGCGCAACAGTTAATCCTTAAACATTGTTTTATAACCTCCTAAAAACAGACTCTTACGAGTCTGTTTTTTTATTTGTTCATACTTTCCTTTGCCATCCCTGCAGGCTTAGAGTATAATATATAAATCAATAAATCTACTTTCAAAAGGAGTATCTTATGCCGGAACGCAATCAAATAATTGACGACCTGCGCGGTATCTGTATGCTTGGAGTCATCGGTATCCACGTTGGTTCTTTTGTCCTAGAAGCACCTTATCCCAATAGTTTCTTATATATGCTGCTGGAAATACTTTCACGCTATAGTGTTCCCGCATTCTTTTTTATCTCCGGTTATGGTTTATTCTGCCAATACCGACCAGAAACTACTATAGCTTATCTGCCTTTTTTAAAAAAACGGCTGCAAAGTGTCGGACTTCCCTATGTTATCTGGTCACTGTTTTATCTGCTTTACTTTTCTGCTGTTATGCCAGGATGTATAAACTGGCAGCCAGCAAATATCCTTTTCCTGCTCTTTTATGGTTTAGCCTGCTACCACTTATATTTTATGGTCATACTGCTATGGTTTTATTTTACTTTCCCATTATGGCATAAATTATTTTCTTTTTTCCAAAACAGCAGTCTTAAACTTGGTTTTATACTGCTGTTCTTACTGCAGATCGTCTTCAACTACTGGACCTGTCATCCCAATCTTAAAAGTACTGACTTACCAGTATTTTTACAAAACCTTTTTAACTATCGTCTAAATTACCTGCCTCTGCATTATTTATTTATTTTTATGTCAGGCGGCCTGGCAGCAGTTTATTATAATACTTTTATAAAATTTATTATCAGACATTTCACAAAAGTAAGTGTCTTCTACATCTTTACGCTCTTGTTTATCGGGGGCAGTTATTACTATTATTATTTTTATCATAATTCCAGTCTGATCATTCTGGTAAACACTCTTCAGCAATTAAGTCTGCAGGGGTTCCTTTACACAATAGGTTCTCTGATTTTTTTCTGTGCAGTCTTTGCCAAAACAAGTCTTTCGAATCCTATCAGAAAGTTTATTCATCTCTTATCAGTAAACTCGCTTATTGTTTATCTTATCCATCCCTTTTGGATGGATATCATCAGCAGGCTTTGTCACGTTGGCGGAATTGTTATGACCAGCAAAAAAATTCTTTTGATCTACTGTCTTCTTGTCACTTTATCTGTACTCTCAAGTATTATCATAACTAAATTAGGAGGTAAACTTCCTTGGTTAGGTTTATTATTAACAGGAAAAAGAACTACCTCTACAAAAAAAGCATCTTGAAAATTCAAGATGCTTTTTACTTTCATTTCATTCTAAGTTCACAAACAATTTACAAAAATCAGATTCTTTTGTATAATTGTTTTTACTATAATTATTATTTTATCATATGCTGTGTATGCAGAGTGAAAGGACTTTTATTACTATGGAACGTGAAAATTTCTCATCCCGACTTGGCTTTATCCTTATTTCTGCTGGCTGTGCTATCGGCCTTGGTAACGTATGGCGTTTTCCATTTATTACAGGCATGTACGGAGGCGCCTCTTTCGTACTTATCTATCTATTTTTCCTGCTCATTCTAGGATTGCCTATCATGGTAGCAGAATTTTCAGTAGGCCGTGCCAGCTGCCGTAGCGCTGCACTTTCATTTGATGTTTTAGAACCCAAAGGAACTAAATGGCACCTTTATAAATACGGAGCTATTGCCGGCAACTATATCCTGATGATGTTCTACACAACAGTTGCTGGTTGGATGCTGTATTATTTTTATAAAATGGCTGTTGGTGACTTCGCAGGGCTTGATGCTAAGGGTGTAGGCGCTCTTTTTGGTAGCCTGCTTGGTGATCCGCTGACTATGACTTTCAATATGGTCCTGACAGTCCTGGTTTGTTTTGGTGTTTGTCTTTTAGGTTTACAGGCCGGTGTAGAAAAAATCACAAAAACAATGATGTTATGCCTGCTCATCCTCATGTTAGCCTTAGCTGCAAACTCCATGTTCTTACCAGGAGCGGAAGCTGGTCTTAAATATTACCTCTATCCTGATTTCAATAAAGTCTTTGAAAAAGGTGTTTCCGAAGTTATTTTCGCCGCTATGGGACAGGCTTTCTTTACACTCAGCCTTGGTATAGGTGCTCTGGCTATCTTCGGAAGCTATATTGCCAAAGAACGTTCTCTAACAGGCGAGGCAGTATTTATCACTATTTTGGATACAGCCGTAGCACTTATTTCAGGCTTGATCATTTTTCCAGCCTGCTTTAGTTTTGGTGTTAATCCGGACAGCGGACCTAACCTCCTTTTTGTAACTTTACCTAACGTTTTTAACGCAATGCCATGGGGTCAATTTTGGGGAGCATTATTCTTCCTCTTCATGATATTTGCCTCTTATTCTACTGTTATTGCAGTCTTTGAAAATATAACTGCCTGCATCCGCGATCTTACTGGCTGGAGCCGCAGTAAAACTATTTATATCAATATAGTGCTGATAACAATGCTTTCTATGCCCTGTATACTTGGTTTCAATGTCTGGAGCCATATCCAGCCGTTAGGTCCTGGAAGCTGTATCCTTGATTTAGAAGATTTCTTTATCAGCAACAATCTACTGCCATTAGGCAGCCTCGTTTATCTGCTATTTTGCACACAGCGTTATGGCTGGGGCTGGAACAATTTTATCAAAGAAGCTGATACCGGCAACGGTCTTAAATTTCCTAAATGGATGCGGTTTTATGTCACTTATATTTTGCCTCTGATCGTTCTTGGAATTTTTATCAACGGTTATTTCGCTCTATTTAAATAGACGCTTCAAAAAAACGAAATCTATTTCTGGGTACTATCAAGCATTTTTATGAAAAAAGATCTCATTTTTGTATCAGTACAATACTATTCACAGATAAATGAAAAATCCCCTGTGCTTTGCACAGGGGATTTTATTTACTCATCAAATGCCAATTTTCTTATTTTTCAAGAACATCCACATCGGACCAGCCAGAAAAATCGAAGTATAGGCACCACTGGCAAAACCTACCAGCATAGCGAAAGAAAAATTATGTATAGTCTCTCCGCCAAAAAGGAAGATTGACACTATAGCAAACAATGATGTTGCCACAGTATAAATTGTCCTTGTCATACACTGCCAAATGCTGTTATCGACCATCTCGCCCAGGCTTTCACTGCGTCGATGTATTTTCAGATTTTCACGAATACGGTCAAAAATAACGATCGTACCGTTAACAGAATAACCGACTACCGTCAGCAGTGCTGCAACAAACGAAGAATCCATTTCCATTTGGAACAATGAGAAATAACTCAATACTACCAAAACATCAATAATAAGTGCTATAATTGCCGCTATTGCAAATTTAAACTCAAACCTAAAGGTAATATAAGCAATCATCAATACCCAGGAAAGAACTATTGCCATAGCCGCCTGCTGTACCAGTTCTGAACCGATTGTAGCGCCAACCTGCTCAACACGCTGTATCTGATAATTTCCAAGCTTGCTTTGCAGATCATTCATCGTAGCTCTTAATTCAGTATCCTCCACAACACCAGTACGAATCAATACACTGTTGGCTTCAGTTTTGCCATCACTGTTTTCCAGTTGGATGATACTATTGCCCATATCATGTTCTTTCAGGACATCCCGAACCTGTGCCACATTGACTGGATTTTCAAAAGTCAAATCAACAATACTGCCGCCTGTAAAATCAAAGATTAAAACCACGGGTAACAATAGAACCAAAGCCGATCAACAGAAAAATAATGGTGATGGAAAAGAAAATTTTATAATTCTTTACGATCGAAAACATTATTTATTCACCTCCTTCGGAGCAGAAACGCCAAAGAAAGCGGGATTTTTAGTGAAATTGCTTGAAATCAAAAAGCGCAGCAAAAATTTAGTCACAGTAATAGCCGAGAACATACTCAAAATAACACCAATAGCCAATGTTACTGCAAAGCCTTTAATCGGTCCAGTACCAAGATAGAAAAGAATAACGGCAGCCATTAAAGTCGTTACGTTAGAGTCAAAAATAGTTACAAACGCACGATTAAATCCTGCATCCATTGCTGAACGTAAAGTTTTACCATTGCGAATTTCTTCTTTAAATCGTTCAAAAATCAAGACATTAGCATCTACTGCCATGCCAATAGACAGGATGATACCAGCTATACCAGGCAGAGTCAGCGTCGCATTCAGATACCGCATCACTAAAAGCAGCATCATTACATAAAGCAGTAATGCAATACAAGCTACAATACCTGATAAACGGTAAAACAGAATCATAAATACAAAAACACCGATAACACCGATTCCAAAAGCTTTAATACTTTTTTCTTTAGAATCCTGACCTAATGTAGGTCCAACAGTCCGATTTTCCATAACCTCAATTTTCACAGGCAAAGAACCGCTACGCAGTAAAATAGCCAAATGCTCAGCCTCTTCCATAGTACGTGATCCTGAGATTTGAGCTCTGCCGCCAGTTATAGCTTCCTGTACTACAGGATTGGTAAGCACTTCACCATCTAACACAATAGCGATCGGTTTACCTATGTTACGTGCGGTAAGATCAGCAAACTTTTTGCCGCCTTCATCACTGAACCCCAAACCGACAACAGACTGGTTGCCCTGAGAAATTTGCGCTTTAGCATCCTTTAAGTCTTTACCTGTCAGAACAGTTTTCCCGCTGACATCTTTAAATTCCAAAAGTGCGGTACGTCCGAGCATCGCAATCGCTTTATCAGGATCTTTAACTCCAGGAAGCTCAACAATAATACGATCCTTACCCTGACGCTGTATAACCGGTTCAGTCAATCCAAGTTCATTGACACGGCGTTCAATAATTTTCACTGAACGATTAACTGCATCATCATCAACCTTTAACTCAGGTGTATCAACAGCCTGAAGCACAACATGTGTACCACCCTGCAGATCAAGTCCCTGTTTAATGGAATTTGACAAAGGCGAAATATAAACACAGAAACCCCCGATTATCGCCAACGAGATAATCAAGAATTTGCCTAATTCATTCCATCTCAAAATTAGCTGCCCCCTTTAGTAAGTTCATCAAAACTTTTATAAACAAGCTACTCACAAAGAGTAACGTTTGTTTCAGTAACCAGATACTGCACCGGTTTATCATAATAATCTACTGGTATTTTACTGCATAACAGGGCATTATAAGTCACACCCATCAGCACAGCTTTATCAACCTGTGCCAAGAAGCGGTCATAATAACCTGCACCCATGCCTATTCGGTTCCCATTTTTAGCAAACCCAACTCCAGGCACCAATACCAAAGCTATTTCATGTGGATTTATCACAACATCTGTACCACTAACACTGCGGATTCCGTAACGGTCAAGTGATAACTGGCCAAAACCTTCAAACCGCACCGCACAAATCTCTGTTTCTGAAATTATCTGCGGAATACAAACCGTTTTACCAGCGAGTCTCGCCTGCTCTAAAACAATGTCTATATTCGGTTCGTTTCCGAATGCCAGATAACCAAAAATGACGTCAGCCTGACGATATTGTGGCGAAAGCATAATATTTGCACAGATTTCTTTGCTCCAGCGGTCAACCTGATCCCTAGAAAGCTGATTGCGCAAAGATTTTAACTCCTTGCGCAATTGTTGTTTCTTCATTATTTTTCTGCCATTTCCTGCTTAACGGGATCTTGAAAAGCACTGATAGCGGAACGTGCAAAATCAACTTCCACGTCTTCAGCCAGCTTCAAGGTAACCTTTTTTTCACTGATAGCGGTAATCACACCAAACATACCGCCAATAGTCACTACTTTATCGCCTTTTTTCAAAGAATCAAGCATTCTCTGACGTTTTTGTTGTTCTTGTTTCTGAGGACGATACAGCATAAAATAAAAGATACCGCCCATTAAGATAAACGGCCAGATCGCATTGATCATCGCCATAGTATCTCCACCTTGCATGGGAACACCTCCTTCATAATTCTCCCCTATCTGGGATTATATTCGCCATAAAAACGAAAAATCCTGTTTTAGCCTCGATAATTTTCTAAAAATCTTTCGCGCAGCTCAGGGAAAGTATCACTGGCAATAGCAGAACGAATCTGCTTTGTAAAATCAAGCAGAAAATGTAGATTGTGAATCGTAAGCAGCCTCAGAGCAAACAACTCTTCTGCCTTAAACAGATGCCTGATATAGGCCCGTGAAAAATTACGGCAAGGATAACAGCCGCAGCGTTCATCAATAGGACGAAAATCCTCAGCATATGCTGCATTCCGTACAACCAGCCGTCCTTCTGGAATCATTGCTGTACCGTTACGCGCTACCCTTGTTGGAAATACACAGTCAAACATATCGACACCCAGGTTTACTGCCTCTACTATACAGTCTGGGGTTCCAACTCCCATTAGATAACGGGCTTTATTCTTTGGCATATGCTCAGTTGTTTGGTTTAAAATGTCATACATCAGCGGCTTAGGTTCACCAACACTCAGTCCACCGATTCCATAACCAGCAAAATCCATTTCCGTCAGCTGATCAGCACTCATTTTTCGAAGTTCCGGATACATTCCACCCTGAACAATGCCAAACATAGATTGGTCTTCACGGGTGTGTATATCTAAACAGCGTTTGGCCCAACGCGTAGTTCTCAGAGTTGATTCTTTTGCATAATCAAAATCAGCCGGATAAGGAATGCATTCATCAAAAGCCATTGCTATATCGGCGCCTAATGCTTCCTGTACTTCTGTGGCTATATCTGGCGACAGAAATTTTTTTGAACCGTCAATATGCGACCTGAATGTCACACCTTCTTCTTTGATTTTTCTCATGGCTCCCAAACTGAAAACCTGAAATCCACCGCTGTCTGTCAGCATCCCCCGGTCATAACGCATAAAATTATGCAAACCTCCGGCTTTCTTGACCAATTCGTGGCCAGGCCGTAAAAACAAATGATAAGTGTTAGACAAAATAACCTGACTGCCCATAGCATATAATTCTTCTGGCGCTAATGTTTTTACGGTCGCCTGTGTTCCAACAGGCATAAACATCGGCGTATCAAAAGTTCCGTGCGGAGTATGTAATTTACCTAATCGCGCGCCGCTCCGACTGCACTCTTTTATTAATTCATATGTAACTGCGTGCATAAATTCTCCTAAAAATTATTTATTCAAATCAGTAATAAACATAGCGTCACCAAAAGAAAAGAAACGATAATGTTCGCGTACAGCTTCAGCATAAGTCGACAGCATAATCTCACGTGTTGACAGGGCTGATACCAACATCAAAAGCGTGCTCTGCGGCAAATGAAAATTAGTTATCAATGAATTTACCAGTCGAAAGCGATATCCAGGATAAATAAAGATATTTGTCCAGTTCCCGCCAGCTTTAATCACACCACTTTCACCCGCAGCTTCTAAAGTACGTACCGCAGTAGTTCCTACAGCAACGATACGCCGACCTTCAGCTTTAGCCTTATTAATAGCTTCAGCCGCTTCAGGTGAAACAGAGTAAAACTCTCTGTGCATCACATGATCTTTGATGTCATCAACACTGACAGGGCGAAAAGTGCCAAGACCAACATGCAGTGTTACAAAAACCTCTTCGCAGCCAATATCCCTAATCTTTTGCAAAAGTTCTTTGGTAAAATGCAATCCGGCAGTTGGTGCTGCAGCACTGCCATTCTCTCTTGAATAGACTGTTTGATAACGTTCCTTATCTTCCAGTGGTGCCGTAATATACGGAGGCAGCGGCGTTTCACCCAAACGATCCAAAATCTCTTCGAATACGCCATTATAATAAAAACGCGCTATTCTTCCGCCAAAATCCGTATCAGCAATAATATCACAGGACAAATCATCACTAAATTTTATTTTTGCCCCAACGCGCAGTTTGCGACCAGGTTTAACCAAAACTTCCCAATCCGTACTGTTTAAACGAGTCAGCAAAAATACCTCAACTCTTGCACCAGTATCCTTCACGCCATGCAGACGTGCCGGAATAACACGTGTATCATTAAAAACCAGTAAATCATCATGCCGCAAATATTCACATAAATCATAAAAATATCTGTGTTCTATTGTTCCCGTATTTTTATCTACAACAAGCAATCTTGAGTGATCGCGCGGTTCCAACGGATACTGCGCAATCAATTCCTGCGGCAATTCATAAGTAAAATCTTTTACCTGCATCTTAATCTCCGGTTTCAGTAAATTTTTTCAACCCTGGTATCTGTATAATAATGAGTTAAAATTTCTTTATAATAGTCCCTGCTGCGTGGCGGCGCACTATTTGCCATCCCACGTGCTCCCCACTGGGAAAGCCCCAGTCCGGACCCCTGCCCACGACCTTTAAAAGTTACCATCTCACCTTTTTCACCGCTGACAAAATGCAGATCCTTTAAAATATCTTTAAAACTAATACTACGTTCGCTGACTTTTATCGGGACTTCCTTCCTGCCGATTTCTATTCCATAAGGATTTTCAATAGGAATCTCAATAGAATTTGGTACAGGACGGTTGACTTCCACTTCAAAAAAAGTACTGTTGAGCCCTAATATTTCCTGCACCTGCTGTCCTGTAAAAAGAAATGTCCCGCCGCTGCCGCTGAATAGCATTTCCTGCACCCGTCCGCTGGCAGTGCGATCATTTCCAAACATTTTGCTACTGCCTTCCAGCGGTGATAAACGTATGCTTTCAAGTTTGCCGACAGCATATCCACGCGTCGATAAACGTCGTTCGATCTCACTTGCAGGCAAAGCTTTTTCCCAGTTATACATAGGTGCATCCCAGTCGTAATCCTTCACACTGCGCAGATAAGGTACATATCTACCCCACACATCGCGGCTGTTTTCCGTCTGCCCGCCACCACTTTGGTGATAAACAGCTTCAATTGGCTGCCCGTTATAAGTGACTACCATTCCCGCTGTGACATCGACCAGTTTATTAATAGCCTGTTTTTCTGTTGTCAGTCCATAATAATCCTGCCCTTCTTCACTGGCTTTCAGATCATAACCTAAACGACTGCGGTTTCCAAGCCTGTTATAAGCAAGCGACCTTGCTGCTACAGCCTGGGCCTTAATTGCCTCATCAGGGAAAATCACAGGTATTTCTTCGCCCACAACACTATATAAATACTGCTCTAACGGCAGTACATTGACCACATCTAAAGTCTTTCCGTCAGCGGAAATACGTACCTCAAAGCTGCCACGGTAAGCTTTTTTATTTACTTCAATGGGCTTGCCATTTTCTTTTACCACAAAACGTAACGTTTTGGCGCCAAACTTCTGCGCACCCAAATTGACAGTACCACCCTCAGCATTTACAAAATACCTATCCGGTTTCAAAACCATTTCCTCTCCGGTATCTGGTACTCTTACCATCAGTTCATCCTCACAGCTAAGCTCAGCTGCAAACTGACCATGTACGACAGCAACAGCAATATCAGGTGATGAAGCCATTACTATGCCACAATTGATACAGAATACCCATGCGACAAGCAGCAGCAGTTTTTTCATGAGGACGCCCCCTTCTCTAAAACTATTCTAACTTTACCTTAGGCTTCTTCTCATAACGGTCCCTTTCACTGAATACGCAGCCACAGTATGGCTGACGATATAACTCCAGCTCTAGGCTTATATCAACACCACGCTGATAACCTTTGCGAAAATCCTCATAGTAAAACGGGATATCAAATTCCTTCCCAGCTTCTTCAGCCATTTGTATGATCAGTTCATGCTTCTGATACGGACTGACTAATAAAGTCGTTGAGAAAGCATCATAACCATTTTCTTTGGCATACTGAGCTGCATAACGCATCCGCACTCTGTAGCAGTAAGCGCAGCGTATTACAGGTTCATCCAGCATCCCTTGCACACAAGTTTCCAGAGGGTAGCTTTTATCTACAATCAGCTTATAACGTTTTTTCTCGCATAACTCTCGTAAAGCATTTAATCGCCGTTTAAATTCCTTATATGGATGGATATTTGGATTAAAATACAAAATATCAAAAGCCTTGCCGTCAACCAACAGCTTCTCTGCAGGATAGCATGCACAAGGTCCGCAGCAGGCGTGCAATAGCAGTTTCATCACATCATCCCTTTTCCTGGAAAGGCACTCCCAAATAACGATACGTTTCACGTGTGGCAATCCGCCCCCGCGGTGTACGCTGAAGCAGCCCCAGTTGCATAAGATATGGCTCAATTACATCCTCAATAGTATCTGTTTCCTCACTTACTGCAGCCGCAATGGTTTCAATACCAACAGGGCCACCGCAAAATGTTTTAACAATCGTTTGAAGAATGCGTCGATCATTGCGGTCAAGGCCATAACGATCAACCTCTAAGCGTGCTAAAGCTTCATCTGCCATTTGTCCAGTAATAACCGCAGCACCTGACACCTGTGCAAAATCGCGCACGCGCTTTAACAAACGATTCGCTACACGCGGAGTTCCGCGACTGCGGCGTGCAATTTCCTCTGCTCCGTCAGCAGCGATCTCAACACCTAAAATCTCAGCAGCACGTGTAATAATAAACTGTAATTCATCAGGCTTATAAAATTCCAGCCGGCACTGTACACCAAACCGATCACGTAAAGGAGCCGCAATGGCTCCTAAACGTGTCGTAGCACCAATAAGCGTAAATTTGGGCAAATCTAACCGCACGCTGCGTGCACTCGGGCCTTTACCGATAATGATATCCAAAGCATAATCTTCCATGGCTGAGTACAAGATTTCTTCCACTGTTTTGGATAAGCGGTGAATCTCGTCAATAAAAAGCACGTCATTATCACCTAAATTAGTCAAAATCGCTGCCAGATCACCCTGTCGTTCAATAGCAGGGCCTGACGTAACACGAATATTAACATTCAATTCATTGGCAATAATATTTGCTAATGTGGTTTTCCCCAGACCAGGCGGCCCAAATAAAAGCACATGATCTAGCGCTTCTTTCCTGTCGGCAGCAGCCTTGATGAATACTTCCATATTCTGTTTTACCTGATTCTGCCCGATATATTCGGCCAGGCGGCGAGGACGCAGGCTGTATTGCCATACATCGGCGTCCTGCTCCTGTCCGGTAATAATTCTTTCTTCCGGCTGCATTATTTCCTCCCGGCAAACAATTTGAGAGCCTGCTTAATAATTACCTCACTGCTAAGTTCTGCATAATTCGGAATCTGTTTTAAAGCAGGCATGATTTCCGAATTAGAGTATCCTAAAGCACACAATGCTTCAATAGCTTCATCCACAGCAGCACTACCGCCGCCAAATGCAGTATCGGCAAAACCGCTGGCGCTGTCACCGCCTATACCGCCTACTTTATCTTTTAATTCTAAAAGTAACCGTTCAGCGGTCTTTTTACCAATCCCTGGCAACTTTGTTAAAACCTTAAGGTCACGGCTTTGCACTGCCAGATAAAAATCATCCGGCTTAACGGCAGACAAAATGCCTAATGCAACCTTAGGACCAACACCGCTGACCCCAAGAAGAAGTAAAAATAAATTATAGTATTCCTGATTCAGAAAGCCAAACAGTAAAATAGCATCCTCGCGCACAGCCATATAAGTGTGCACTCTAGCTTCCATTCCTACAGCAAGTTGTCCCAAATGAGCCGCAGGCATAAAGACCCTGTAGCCAACACCGCTGTTAGTTTCCAACAAACAATATTCATTTGCCAGATAGGCCACCTTTCCTTTAATTGATCCAATCATTTACTTCAACTCCTGCCATCGTCTTGTCGCTGCCGTATGCAATCCGCAAATCGCCACTGCCAAAGCATCAGCGACATCATCTGGTTTAGGTTTTGTACGAATATTCAAGAGCTTCTGCACCATAAAAGTCACCTGCTCTTTGTTAGCGCCGCCATAACCTACAACAGCCTGCTTGATCTGCATCGGTGTAAATTCCGTGATCTGGATACCGCGGTTAGCTGCTGTCAAAAGTGCCACACCGCGAGCCTGACCAACGCTTATTGCTGTCGTTACATTGCGGTTAAAAAACAATTGTTCCACACTCATCACATCCGGACGATATTCATCCAATAAGACGCTCAGTTCATCGTAGATTTTTTTCAACCTGAGTTCAGGCAGCATATCCTTATCCGTAAACACAGCTCCATAATGGATAGGAGTCAGTTTATTCCCTACCATTTCCACCAGGCCAAAGCCGCAGATAGCAGTACCAGGGTCAATTCCAATTGCCAGCATCTCTTCGTGCTCCCTCCTGATTATGATAGAAAGCAGGCAGGCCTTGGTGAGCCTGCCTGTCGCACAATTTATTCTTCGTCTTCTTCCGGCAGGTCTGCGTTTGTATAAACATCCTGCACATCGTCTAAGTCCTCCAATGCCTCAAGCATTTTCCTGACTTTAACAACGTCTTCGTCAGACAGTTCTGCCATTGTGTCAGGGAGCATTGCGATCTCAGACATCATGACTTCGATATTATTATCAGCAAGAGCTTTTTCAACAGCATCAAAATCCTCAGGCTCGGTAACTATCTCAAAACCTTCTTCCTCAGCTTTAACATCTTCAGCACCTGCCTCTAACGCTATCAACATCAAATCATCTTCCGTATAGCCGGCTTCACTGTCGATACTAAAAACGCCTTTGCGTTTGAACATCCAATTTACACAACCAGTCTCGCCCATGTTCCCACCGTATTTAGAAAATACGTGACGAACATCGGCAGCAGTACGGTTACGGTTATCAGTCAAAGTGCTTACCATTACAGCAACACCAGCAGGACCATAACCTTCGTAAGTAATTTCCTCATAATTAGAAGCATCTGCAGCACCCTGCCCTTTTTGGATAGCGCGCTGAATGTTATCTTTAGGAACATTATTGGCCTTAGCTTTTGATAAAGCCAATTTCAATTTCATATTGCCGGTAGGGTCAGGGCCACCCATTCTTACCGCAATCGTAATCTCGCGGCCGATTTTGGTAGTAATCTGACCGCGTGCTGCGTCAGCTTTACCCTTTTTGTGTTTGATGTTTGCCCATTTCGAATGTCCGGACATTGTCATATTCCCCCTAAATCTTTAAACCTTACAAATCGCAAGATATTTTTACCATAATATTATACTATAGAGCCATTATTTATTCAAACTATTTTCGATACCACTATTTAACATTAAGATATATAAAACGCAGCCGAAGTCATCCCCGGCTGCGTTTTCAATTAATCACTATGCTTACAGCACAATATTTTTCGCATTAGCTAAAGTATCTCTTGCTTCAGCTATCAATCTTTCCATCACTTCAGCACAAGGCAGAATGTCGTTTAAAACGTTCAGACTTTGCCCTACTAAAACAGCTCCGTGGACAATATCGCCTTCCACCGCACCTAAACGGTTAGTTCCCGTAGCAAAATCGTTTAATTCCTGCTGCGGCGCACCGCTGCATTCTTTTTCCAAATATTCTTTGGTAAACTCATTTTTCAGGCAACGAACAGCATTATTGCGCGAAAAACCAGTTACAGCAGAATCAGTATCAGTAGCCTTAATAATGGCTTCTTTAGCTTTAGGATGGGTAGGACATTCGTCCGTCAGAATAAAACGTGATCCCATCTGTACACCGTCAGCCCCCATCATAAGCGCTGCCGCAATTCCACGTCCATCTGAAATACCACCTGCTACCAAAACCGGTACTTTTTTGATTAGCGGCAATACGTTTGTCATTAAAGCCATAGTAGTTTGCTGACCTATATGCCCGCCACCCTCCATACCTTCGATGACCATGGCATCAACACCTGCTTCTTCAACACGCTTTGCCAATTTGACACTTGGAACTACAGGAATAACTTTAATTTCTGCAGCATGAAATTTTTCGATATGAGGAACAGGATTGCCAGCGCCCAAAGTTACAAAGGCAACTTTTTCTTCACAAACCACATCAATAATCTCTGCAATATTAGGAGCCATCAGCATGATATTGACGCCGAAAGGTTTAGCGGTCAAATCTTTGGCTTTTCGGATTTCATCGCGGGTCCACTCTACAGTGCGGCCACCTGTAGCAATAATACCAGCGCCGCCGGCATTGGAAACAGCAGCTGCCAGATTTGCATCTGAAGTCCAGGCCATGCCACCCTGAATGATAGGATACTTGATTCCTAAAAGCTCAGTGATCTTTGTTTTCATATATCACACCTCTTAACTTAAATTTTATTATGTAAACCTGTTGCTTTTATATTATATAATAATCTTCTGTTCCTTGGCTACCTAAAAAGTCCCTTATCCTGTAAAAAAACGGTGAAATCATGGCTTACACAATTATCTGTTAAATTGACATTTTTCGTAAAATACCGTAAAATTTTTTTAATATCCTTATACTTGGATAGACAGACAGATAAAAGAGACATTTAAGGGAAAGAGGTTATTAAAATTATGCGTAGCGAAGAAGTAAAGCTTGGTTCAACCAGAGCAGCTCACCGCTCTTTATTTTATGCGATGGGTTACACCGAAGAAGACTTAAAAAAACCGCTTATCGGCGTAGTTAACGCCCAAAACGAAATAATCCCCGGACATATGCACCTCGACCAGATTGCCAAAGCTGTTAAACATGGTATTTTAGCTGCTGGCGGAACTCCAATCGAATTCCCTGCAATCGGTATCTGCGATGGCATTGCCATGGGCCATAACGGTATGAAATATCCTCTCGCCAGCCGCGAACTTGTAGCCGACAGTATTGAAGCTGTAGCTAACGGTCACGCGTTCGACGGTCTTGTACTCATTCCAAACTGTGATAAAATCGTTCCGGGTATGCTTCTTGCCGCATGCCGTTTGAATTTGCCTTGCATTTTCATCAAC
>ERZ779645.456-NODE-456-length-24138-cov-12.739401_pt1 | contig 24138 bp, 19 predicted proteins | sample MGYA00511103_ERZ779645 | MGnify/ENA primary metagenome ERZ779645 (study PRJEB29588, sample SAMEA2158521) | human gut metagenome | biome: human gut; feature: human-associated habitat; material: faeces | place: Denmark | collected 2008/2010 ...
CGGATATAGCCGATACGGTCGTTCACCATATACGAAGCATCCAGACTATAGACAGGAATCTTGTCGCGCGTAATGGTAAACGGAAGCAACTCTTTCACTCCACGGCGCATCACCTTCACATTCACCTTTGTTCCACGTTTGCCGCGTAAACGGCGCATCACATCATCTGTACTCATCTTTACACCGGCTATCACTGTATCATTGACTTCGATGATACGGTCGCCCGCCAAAATACCGACCTTTTCAGAAGGACCTCCCGACACTGGCTGAATAACAAACAAAGTATCGGTAGCCATATTGAACTGAATGCCGATACCATCGAAATTACCCTGTAAGGGTTCATTCAATTCTCGCACCTCTTCGGGATTGGAATATGTAGAATGAGGGTCAAGTTCTTTCAGCATGCTGACAATTGCATCTTCTACCAGTTTTCCTTCATTCACTTCGTCTACATACAGATTGGCTATGGCAAACTCTGCCAACTGTAATTTACGGGAAGGGGAATTTAAAAGTTTGTTGCTCTGTGCACCTGCTGAAAGTGCAAACAGCACACAAAGCCATGTTATCAAGCAACGGTATTTCATCATAATCTTCATTCTTCATTAATATCAAGTTCTGCCGGCAAGAACGGCGTGACATCCTTGCCATAATGCAACAGTTCGCGCACGATGGTGGAACTGATTGCGGTCAGTTCGGGCTCGGTAAAGAGCAAAATGGTTTCCACTCCCGACAATTTGCGGTTGATGTCGGCTATGGTTTCTTCGTACTCGAAATCGTGTACCGTACGGATGCCACGGATAATGAACTTGGCATCGCGCATACGGGCAAAGTCTACCGTCAATCCATCGTATGCCTCTACACTCACACGTGGGTTACCGACATACAGCTTCTCAATCATCCGCACACGCTTATCGGTAGGGAAATACGTCCGCTTCTTCTCGTTCACGCCGATACCGATGATGATTTCGTCCATAAAGGTCAAGGCACGTTTCACTACCGAATAATGCCCGATGGTAAAGGGATCGAATGTCCCTGGAAATATTGCACGCTTCTTCATTATCAACCATTCATTATTACTGAATCAAATCTTCCTCCACCACCAGGTTGTTGATGATGAAGTTCTGACGTTCCATCGTATTCTTTCCCATATAAAATTCCAGCAATTCACCTACGGCATCGGTCTTACGAAGAGAAACCTGTTCCAGACGCATATCCTTGCCGATAAAATTCCGGAACTCATCGGGCGAGATTTCTCCCAAACCTTTGAACCGGGTGATTTCCGGATTCGGACCAAGTTTTTCGATAGCAGCCAGTCTTTCTTCTTCCGAATAGCAATAAATCGTTTCGTATACACCTTTCTTCCGGTTCCGTACGCGGAACAAGGGAGTCTGGAGAATATATACATGTCCTTTCTTAATCAGATCGGGGAAAAACTGGAGGAAGAACGTAATCATCAGCAGACGGATGTGCATGCCATCTACATCGGCATCGGTAGCTACAATTACCTTATTATACCGGAGACCGTCCAGCCCGTCCTCGATGTTCAAAGCCGCCTGAAGCAAATTGAACTCCTCGTTTTCGTAGACCACTTTCTTAGTCAGCCCGAATGAATTAAGCGGCTTTCCACGCAAGCTGAAGACAGCCTGTGTATTGACATCACGGCTCTTCGTAATAGAACCGCTTGCCGAATCTCCCTCGGTAATGAAAATAGAACTTTCCAGACGTGGGTCATTTTCTTCATCTTTCGGTGCTTTCTGGTCGTTCAGATGCACCCGGCAATCGCGCAACTTGCGGTTATGCAGGTTGGCTTTCTTTGCCCGTTCGCGGGCTATCTTGGTCACGCCGGCTATTGCCTTCCGCTCTTTTTCCGACTCTTGAATCTTCTGCAGCATCACATCCGCCACATCAGCATGCTTATGCAAGTAATTGTCTACATTCTCCTTGATAAAGTCGCCCACGAACTTATTGACACTAATGCCTGAAAGGGGATATGGATTCCCGTCCGAATCTTTCTCGGGAGCCATCACCAACGAACCTAACTTGATTTTGGTTTGACTTTCGAACGTCGGTTCAATCACATTGATGGCAATTGCCGCCACCAATCCATTACGGATATCCTGGTATTCCAGATTCTTGCCGTAAAATTCCTTGATGGTACGGGCAAGGTGTTCCTTGAACGCGCTCTGATGAGTACCTCCTTGCGTGGTATGCTGGCCGTTGACAAACGAATAATATTCCTCACCGTATTGAGCGGTATGCGTAAAGGCAATCTCTATGTCCTCTCCTTTCAGGTGCACAATCGGATACAACCCCGAAGTGGTCATATTATCGTTCAGCAAATCCTCCAATCCATTCCGGCTCACGATACGCCTTCCGTTATAATAAATGGAAAGCCCTGTATTAAGATAGGTGTAATTGCGGAGCATCGTCTCGATAAACTCAGGACGGAAATGATAATTCAGAAACAACGTATGGTCGGGTTCGAAGAAAATGAATGTTCCGTTCTCCTCATCTGTATCTCCAGTCCTGTCACTTTTCAGTTCTCCCCGTTCGAATACGGCCTCACGCATCTGTCCGTCGCGCACGCTTCGTGCAACAAAGCGGGAACTTAACGCATTGACCGCCTTGGCACCGACTCCGTTCAGTCCGACACTCTTCTTGAATGCCTTCGTGTCGTATTTACCTCCGGTATTCAACATCGACACGGCATCGACCAGACTACCCAACGGAATGCCTCGTCCATAATCGCGGACAGATACACGCAGGTTGTCTTCCAGTTGGATGTCGATGCGCTTTCCGGCTCCCATCTTGAACTCGTCAATGCTATTGTCTATCACTTCTTTCAGCAAGACATAGATACCGTCCTCGGCCTGCGAACCATCGCCCAAACGTCCGATATACATACCGGGACGAGTGCGCACGTGCTCCATATCGCTCAGGTGACGGATATTCTCCTCCGTATAAGAAACGGTCGGTTGTATCGATTCGTTCTCTTCTGCCATGGTTTAAGTTTTTAGTCAGTTGACAAGGTAACAAGTCGACAAGGTTTTAAAATCTTATGCGATACTATTTAGAACCTTGTCGCCTTGTCCACTCGTCACCTTGTCAACTTAAATGAATTATAACATCTTCCTGTAAGCCCTGCGGCGCTTATGTTGTTCGGGATTGAATACACTCCATTGCGACTGGACTTTCTTGTTGTCTTCCAGTTCGGGATTGCTTTCACCGTATTCAAACCCTAACTGCTGGTACACCGGTATCAAGTCATAAAACAACAAAGCATTCACGCCTTTGCTTTGATACTCCGGCTTCACTCCCACCAGCAAGAGGTCCAGTATCTTCGGTTTCTTGATGAACAATGCCTTGAGCAAGTGATACCATCCGAAAGGCAGCATCTTCCCTTTCGCTTTCTGCAAAGCTTCAGACAGCGAAGGCATCGAAATACCTACGGCTATCAGATTTCCTTCCTCGTCTTCGATAATCGACACCATACGCAGGTCTATCAGCGGCAAATACATCTTAATATATTGGTCGATCTGACCTTGCGTCATCTTCGAATAGCCATACAGTGGAGCGTATGCCTCATTTATCAGGTCAAAAATGCGTTGCCCGTAATTCTTTTCCTTTATTTCCTTCCGTTTCAACTTCTTTATCTTCAGCTTATACTTCTGAAGTATGATTTCTGAAATACGCACAAACTTTTCAGGAATGGCTTCGGGCACTTTCATCTTAAATTCCACCCAGTCGGCATCCTTCTCGAAACCCAACTTTTCCATGTGTTTCTGATAATAGGGATAATTATAGATGGTAGACATTGTCCCCAGCTGGTCGAACCCATCAATCAGCATTCCTTCTGCATCCATATCAGTAAAGCCCAGCGGACCTACGATGGATTTCATTCCTCGTTCTTTCCCCCATTGTGCCACAGTATCAAGCAATGCTTCTGATACTTCTTCATCATCGATGAAGTCTATCCATCCGAAGCGCACTTCTTTCTTCTGCCACGTATCGTTAGCACGATGGTTGATTATCGCCGCCACTCGCCCTACGACCCTATCATTCTTATAGGCAAGGAAGTAATCGGCTTCGCAAAACTCGAACGCCGCATTCTTCTTCGGGTTAAAGGTGTTCAACATATCATCGTACAAATCGGGAACGGAATAAGGGTTTCCCTTGTATAATTCGTAATTGAAGCGAATAAAGGTCTTCAGCTCTTTTTTCGAGCTTACTTTCTTAATGATAATGGCCATCTGTTCGTTAAAGTATGTATTTCAGGGCGTAAAGATACAAATTTTTATCCGAAAGCATAAGGAAAGAAGAATACTTTTTCCAGAACGAAGAACGGGACGCCACAAAACAAAATACCAGACAGACAGGAATAAGCTTATTTTACAGACAAAAAGAAAGCAAAACAAACAATCTGCACACTTCATTTATACATAATGAAAGCAGACAAGCATCATTTCCGTTTTTCCAAATACATCCAGAATCGAAAAAACGCGCAACGCACTGACTTCCCCACGTAAATTCCAGATTCTCGCAGCCTCATTGCCACCAGTTTTCGGGCAAGGAAAGAATCATGCCTGTCACCTCGCCGTAATTCTTCTTGCCCGACGGAATGCGGTTCCCTTTCAGGTACCAATCGTAAAGCGCATCTTGCACCGCACCTATCCACGGACTATACCGTTCTTCCCAATAAACTTCTTTCGCGCGGAGTTCCCGCATAATGTCGGGACGGATATGGTCTGCCCATTCTTTACAGCCGGCTTCGCCCAATATCCGATAAGCGTCCCTATATATATAAGGTAGCAAACCGAAGTATCCGCAATAGCGCACGTACCTATTTGCGGAGCGGACGCAAACCTGATACGCCCAGAAATTGGCTTCGGCTTCCTGGCTCACGCCCAACAGGTGGGAAAGCTCGTGAGCATACGTAAACGGGTATTGTGCCGGAAGCAATTCGTGATTGAGATGCGATTCGTCGAAGAACGGGCCCATATAGCCCAGCACACCGACTTTCGAATACAATCCGTTTACCAAAGAGCGCTTCGGATGCTGAAAGTCTTTCGGAACGGTCAGCCCGAACCGCTCCGGCACATGCCGGTATATCCGTTTCACCTCGTTTTGCATTCCGGTTTCAGACAAGGACATCTGTACACCATACGTGGCATTCAAGCTATCGGTATAGGCTTCGAGAAAACGATGAAACCGTGCCTCTTCATACGAAACACGCGCTACGCCCGAACGGGAAAAGAAATCATTCCGGAAGTAATTCATCCCCCAGCCCCAATAGAACCAGACGTAAACCCACACCAACACTTCCACTTCACGCCCTAAGATGTGCCATCCGCTCCGTTTCTTCCGCCGTGCCACAAAAGGATAAACCAGCAGGAAGCCTCCAATCCCGATAACCGTCACTTCGCAAAGCGAGAACGGAACTACCGAAGCCACACCCGAAAGGCAAACGGAAAGCCCAGGATATACCTCCCGTGCGTACCATTCTCCGGCACCGGGTATCCAGCGGAACATCCACACACCTATCAGAAGCAGAGCCAGTACCGCCCAACGAATATATCGGAATCGAATGTATTTCATGAATGCAAAGTTATCATTTTCGGAATTAATTCTTTACTTTTGCGGAGAATTTTAATAACAGAAAATGAGGCACAAATCTTTATGTTTCCAACTTTAAAACGCAGATTAACGCAGATTCTCACAGATAGGGGAAATAATAATCTGCGAAAATTTGCGCTAATCTGCGTTTCATAAAGACATCTGCTTACTTGACAAAACAATAAGACTATGGTTCTGAACTACATCTGGATTGCTTTCTTCGTGCTGGCTTTTATTGTTGCCACAATACGGCTGGTATTCTTTGGTGACGCGGAGGTATTCCCCAACATCATCAACTCCACCTTTGCCTCTTCCAAGTCGGCCTTCGAGATTTCCCTCGGGCTGACCGGTGTGCTGGCACTTTGGATGGGCATCATGCGCATTGGCGAGCAAGGCGGAGTCATCGCCCTTTTCTCGCGCGTGCTTAGCCCTTTGTTTTCCAAACTCTTTCCCGATATTCCTAAAGGACATCCCGTAACGGGAAGCATCTTTATGAACATGGCGGCCAATATGTTGGGATTGGACAATGCCGCCACGCCCCTCGGACTCAAGGCAATGGAAGGCTTGCAAGAACTGAATCCGAAGAAAGATACCGCCACCAACCCAATGATTATGTTCCTGGTGATAAACACTTCGGGACTGACCCTGATACCTATCAGCATCATGGTCTACCGCGCCCAGCTGGGGGCGGCACAACCCACCGATGTATTCGTGCCGATACTCATCGCCACCTTTATTTCCACCCTTGCCGGTATCATTGCCGTGGCTCTTTACCAGCGCATCAACCTTTTGAACCGCACGATTCTGCTCTTTTTAGGAGGAGCAATCGCATTCATAACAGGCATCATCTGGTTCTTCAGCACCTTGTCGCAAGACCAAATCGATCTCTACTCTACCACCTTTGCCAATGTTTTCCTATTTGTGATTATCATCGGTTTCATCTTGGCGGGCATCCGCAAGAAAGTGAATGTGTACGATGCATTCATCGAAGGAGCGAAAGAGGGATTCACCACCGCCGTACGTATCATTCCATATCTGGTGGCGATACTGGTGGCTATCGGCGTGTTCCGTGCTTCGGGGTGTATGGATTACTTGACCCAAGGCATCGCCTCGCTGGTAGAGATGTGTGGGCTGGATAGCGATTTCGTAGGCGCGCTTCCTACGGCTCTGATGAAACCGTTAAGCGGAAGCGGTGCACGCGGATTGATGGTGGATGCCATGAATACCTACGGAGCCGATTCGTTCGTAGGACGATTGGCATGCATCTTCCAAGGCTCTACCGACACCACGTTTTATATCCTTGCGGTGTACTTCGGAAGCGTAGGCGTAGCAAAGACCCGCCATGCCGTACCTTGCGGCTTGCTTGCAGACTTTGCGGGCATCCTTGCTGCGATATTCGTTTGCTATTTATTCTTCTGATTTAATAAAACGCAGAGTTTCGCAAATTTTCACAGATGACTATCTGTTTATTTCATATAAGAAATCCGCGTTAATCGGCGAAAATCTGAGTTTCAATACGATAACTTAAACAAGCCAACTATGATTACGTATCAGACCGAGGGGGTGGAAATGCCCCACATCAAGAAAAGAGAAACGACGGAATGGGTGAAAGCCGTCACCCAAACGTATGGGAAGAAGGTGGGAGAAATAGCCTACATCTTCTGTTCCGATGAAAAGATATTGGAAGTAAACCGCCAATACCTGCAACACGATTATTACACCGACATCATCACCTTCGACTATACCGAAGGAAACCGCATCGCGGGCGACCTCTTCATCAGCCTCGACACGGTGCGCACCAATGCCGAACAGTTCGGAGCCACGTATGACACCGAGCTGCACCGGGTCATCATCCACGGCATCCTGCACCTGTGCGGCATCAACGACAAGGGTCCGGGTGAGCGCGAAATCATGGAAGCCGCCGAGAACAAGGCACTCGCCCTGCTGGCGGAGATGGAAAGATGAAACTCACCACAATATAGTAGAACAAAATTGGTTTGCGAAAAATAGAATGGAACACAGAGACACAAAGGCACAGAGTTCTATTTTTTGAGAGAACAAAGCTCACGTAGAAAAGATTTGGTTCGGCGTTCTTTGTCCTTTCTCTATTTATTTCTCCGTGGCTCTGTGCCTCTGTGTTCATCTTTTAATCACACACCACTCTTAATGGAACACAGAGATGCAAAAGCGCAGAGAGTGGTGTTTATACAAACGCATAGAGCCATGTCCACCTATGCAATTAATCAACTCTCCAGTCCTATGCAGTCAGGACCGCAATCCTAACACATCAGGACTCCAGTCCTTGCATATATAGGACTGCAGTCCTTGCCTATTAGGATTTAGGGAGGACTGGCATCCGAAGGACCGAGCAACTATATGCATCGGGCGACGCAAGTAAATCTCTTTCTCTTTTTCCCTTATTCCATAGCTTAACCCGCCTTTTTTTCGTATTTTTGTGCCGTATATTAAAACAAAAAGACGAATGGATTTTAACTACGACGTGATTGTAATCGGGGCGGGACATGCCGGATGCGAAGCCGCGGCGGCTTCCGCCAACTTAGGCTCGAAGACCTGCCTCATTACGATGGACATGAACAAGATTGCCCAGATGAGCTGCAACCCTGCCGTGGGCGGAATCGCCAAAGGCCAAATCGTAAGAGAGATTGACGCACTGGGCGGCTATATGGGAATCGTGACCGACCGCACCGCTATCCAGTTCCGGATGCTCAACCGCTCGAAAGGGCCTGCCATGTGGAGCCCCCGCGCCCAGTGCGACCGGGCGAAGTTCATCTGGACCTGGCGCGAGATACTGGAAAACATCCCCAACCTGCATATCTGGCAAGACACGGTAGAAGAACTGCTGGTAGAAGACGGAGAAGTAAAAGGAGTGGTCACCTGCTGGGGTGTCACCTTCCACGCACGGTGTGTCATCCTTACCGCAGGCACGTTCCTGAACGGGCTGATGCACATCGGACGCAAGATGCTCGCCGGAGGACGGTGCGCCGAACCGGCTTCGTATCACCTGACTGAATCCATCACCCGGCACGGCATTACCGCCGGACGGATGAAGACAGGTACCCCCGTACGCATCGACGCACGGAGCGTAGACTTCTCGCTCATGGAGACACAAGACGGGGAAAACGATTTCCATAGCTTCTCGTTCATGAGCGAACCGCGCCACCTGAAGCAATTGCAATGCTGGACATGTTATACGAACAAGGAAGTACACGCCGTATTGCGGAGCGGGCTTGCCGACTCTCCTCTCTACAACGGGCAAATCCAAAGCATCGGTCCGCGCTATTGCCCCAGCATCGAGACCAAAATCGTGACTTTCCCCGACAAGCCGCAACACCAGCTTTTCCTGGAACCCGAAGGCGAAACGACCCGCGAGCTTTACCTGAACGGCTTCTCGTCTTCGCTCCCGATGGATATCCAGTTTGCCGCCCTGCGTAAGATACCTTGCTTCCGCAACGTAGTGGCTTACCGCCCAGGCTATGCCATCGAATACGATTATTTCGACCCCACCCAGCTCACGCATACGCTGGAATCGAAGGTCATCAAGAACCTGTTCTTCGCCGGACAAGTGAACGGCACTACCGGATACGAGGAAGCAGGCGGGCAAGGCATTATTGCCGGCATCAACGCACACCAGAACTGCACCGGAGGAGAGCCGTTCGTATTGGGAAGGGACGAGGCTTACATCGGCGTGCTGATAGACGACCTCGTGACAAAAGGCGTGGACGAGCCTTACCGCATGTTCACTTCACGCGCCGAATACCGCATCTTGCTCCGTCAGGACGATGCCGACATGCGCCTTACCGAACGGGCTTACCGCCTCGGTCTTGCCAAGCGCGACCGCTACGACATGCTTTGCCGCAAGCGGGAAATGATACAGCATCTGGTAGAGTTTGCCAAGACCTACTCCATCAAAGCCGATAAAATCAACGACACGCTGGAGAGTCTGGGCACGGCAAGGCTTGCCCACGGATGCAAGTTAATCGACCTGCTGAGCCGTCCGCAAATCACCATCGAAAACATCGCGCCGCACATCCCCGCCTTCCAAGCCGAACTGGATAAAGTGACCGACCGGAAAGAAGAGACCCTCGAAGCCGCGGAGGTGCTGATAAAATACCAAGGCTACATCGATCGCGAACGGATGATAGCCGACAAGATACACCGGCTGGAAAGCATCAAGATAAAGGGACGGTTCGACTATGCCAACCTGAACTCGCTCTCCACCGAAGCACGTCAGAAGCTTATCAAGATAGATCCCGAGACGCTGGCACAGGCAAGCCGCATACCGGGTATCTCGCCCAGCGACATCAACGTGCTCCTTGTCCTGCTGGGCAGGTAAAGCACAATGTTTCACGTGAAACAACAAGTTTAAGAAACAATCATAAAACACTGGCTATGAACAAAGAAACATTAAGAAAAAATCTAAGAGAAATTTCAGACTTCCCCAAGCCGGGAATCTTGTTCTATGACGTAACCACGCTCTTTAAAAATGCGGAGTGCCTGCAAGGGCTCATCGACGAATTGTACGAGATGTACAAGGACAAAGGCATCACCAAAGTAGTAGGCATCGAGTCGAGAGGCTTTATTCTGGGCGGAGCCTTGGCGGCACGGTTAGGCGCCGGTTTCATCATGGCACGCAAGCCGGGCAAGCTTCCCGCCGAAGTCATCGAAGAGACCTACGCCAAAGAATACGGAACCGATACCATCCAAATCCATCGCGATGCCATCGATGAAAACGATGTAGTGCTTCTTCACGATGACCTGCTCGCCACGGGAGGCACCATGGCGGCTACTCATCGGCTGGTTAAGAAATGCGGAGCCAAGCAAGCCTACATCAACTTCGTCATTGAGCTGAAAGGGCTGAACGGGCGTAAGGCATTCCCCGAAGACGTGGAAGTGACTACCCTCTTGCAATTATAATCAGCAGGGACTAGTTAACCAGGTACTAGGGACTAGGTTTTAATACCTCCATTGATGTGGCGAAGAAAGCTTTAGTATCTAAGACCTAGTACCTAGTCAACTAGTCACCTCAAACGAACTACGAAAATGGAAGAACTGAAGACCAACGAATACTTGCGGGGAATCGTAATGAACCTGCCAACCAGCCCGGGCATCTACCAATACCTGAATGCAGAGGGAACCATCATCTATGTGGGGAAGGCAAAGAACCTGAAGCGCCGTGTCTACTCGTATTTTTCGAAAGACCACCACTCGGCAAAAACCCGTATTCTGGTGAGCAGGATAGCCGACATACGCTACATCGTGGTAAACACGGAAGAAGATGCGCTCCTGCTCGAAAACAACCTTATCAAGAAATACAAGCCCCGCTACAACGTCTTGCTGAAAGATGACAAAAGCTATCCTTCCATTTGCGTAAGCAACGAATACTTTCCGCGTGTATTCAAGACACGGAAGATTGTGCGCGACGGTTCCACCTACTTCGGACCTTATACCCATTTCCCTTCCATGCAAGCCATGCTCGACCTTATCAAGAGACTGTACCCTCTCCGTACTTGCCACCTGGCTCTCACACCCGAAAACATTCAGGCGGGCAAATTCAGGGTCTGCCTGGAATATCACATCAAGAATTGCAAAGGTCCCTGCATAGGAGCGCAATCGCACGAAGAATATATGGCAAACATTGCATCCATTAAAGAACTGCTAAAGGGAAACACGCAAAAAGTGAGCCAAGGGATGATGCAGGAAATGATGCGGCTTGCCGACGAAATGCGGTTTGAAGAAGCACAGCTCATCAAAGAGAAATACGAGCTGATTGAGAATTACCGGTCGAAAAGCGAAGTGGTAAGTTCGGTGCTGCACAACATCGATGTCTTTTCCATCGAAGACGACGAGCAATCCGCCTACATCAACTATCTGCACATCACCAACGGGTGTATCAACCAAGCCTTCACGTTCGAATACAAAAAGCGGCTGGAGGAAACAAAAGAAGAACTGCTGGAGATGGGCATCGTAGAAATGCGCGAACGCTACAAAAGCCAGTCGAAAGAAATCATCGTGCCGTTCGAGTTAGATTTGGAAATGGAAGGCGTAACTTTCACCATTCCCCAGCGGGGCGACAAGAAGCATCTGCTGGAGTTGTCCATCCTCAACGTAAAGCAATACAAAGTAGACCGGCTGAAGCAAGCCGAAAAATTGAATCCCGAACAACGCAGTGTCCGTCTGCTAAAGGAAATCCAGGAACAACTGCACATGGACAAGATGCCCCTGCACATCGAATGCTTCGACAATTCCAACATCCAGGGAGCAGATGCCGTAGCGGCTTGCGTGGTATTCAAGAAAGGACGCCCCAGCAAACAGGACTACCGCAAATACATCATCAAGACAGTAGTAGGTCCCGACGATTATGCTTCGATGCAAGAAGTGGTACGCCGCCGCTACACACGCATTCTGGAAGAGCAAGGAGAATTGCCCGACCTGATTCTAACCGATGGCGGCAAAGGACAGATGGAAGTGGTGCGACAAGTCATCGAAAACGAACTCAGTCTGCATATCCCGATAGCCGGACTTGCCAAAGACAACAAACACCACACTTCGGAAATTCTCTTCGGCTTTCCACCCAGAAACATCGGGCTCAAGCAAGGGACTCCCCTCTTCCACTTATTGGAAAACATACAGAATGAAGTCCACCGCTTTGCTATCACTTTCCACCGCGACAAGCGGAGCAAAAGCCAGATTGCCTCGGCACTAGACGGCATCAAGGGCGTAGGCAAAATGCGTAAGGAAGCGCTGCTGAAACATTTCAAGAGCGTGGCACGCATCAAGAAAGCCTCGCTGGAAGAACTCGCCGAAGTGGTAGGGATGAGCGTGGCGCAAACCATCAAAGAGACTTTGTGAGTTTTTGAGTTTGTGAGTTTTTGAGTTTGTGAGTTTAAGGAGTTTGTAGGTTAAAACATGAAGAGCTCGAAAAACGAAAGAACTAACAAACTCAAAAACTAACAAACTTACAAACTAAAATTGTATCTTTGCGAAAAACCTAAAAACCGATATGAGAGTAGTAATCCAACGTGTAAGCCATGCATCAGTCACCATCAACGGGACGTGCAGATCGGCTATTAAGGAAGGCTTCCTCGTCCTGCTTGGCATCGAGGAAGCCGACGGACAAGAAGATGCAGACTGGCTATGCAAGAAAATCGTCAACCTGCGTGTATTTGATGACGAGAACGGAGTGATGAACAAATCCATTCTGGAAGCAGGAGGCGATATCATCGTCGTCAGCCAGTTTACCCTGATGGCTTCTACCAAGAAGGGGAACCGTCCTTCGTACATCCGCGCCGCCAAGCACGAAACCGCCATTCCTCTCTACGAATACTTCTGCAACGAACTGAGCATCGCCTTAGGCAAGCAGGTAGGTACCGGAGAATTCGGAGCCGACATGAAAGTAGAATTGCTGAACAACGGTCCCGTCACGATATGTATGGATACGAAGAATAAGGAATAAAAAAACAATCCAGTTGACAAGGTAACAAGTTGACGAGTTAACAAGGCTCTAAATACCTTGCATAACAATTCAAGACCTTGTTCCCTTGTCAACTCGTTAACTTGTCAACTAAATAATTATGACAATCGAAGAAGCACAGAAAACAGTCGATAACTGGATAAAGACCTACGGCGTACGCTACTTCAGCGAACTGACCAATATGGCGGTACTGACCGAGGAAGTTGGCGAACTGGCACGCATCATGGCACGCACCTATGGCGACCAGTCGTTCAAGGAAGGCGAGAAACACGACCTGGGCGACGAAATGGCAGACGTACTTTGGGTGCTGCTCTGCCTTGCCAACCAAACGGGCGTGAACCTGACCGAAGCTTTCCGGAAGAACCTGGAAAAGAAAACAGCACGCGATAAAGAAAGACATCAAAACAACCCAAAATTGAAAACGACATGAGCAAGAACGAAGAATTTGAAAGCGAACTCTTCCAAAACTTGGATATGGAAGACAAAGAGCACCTGAACCAACCCAGCAAGTATGACATGGCATTGGGAAAATACAACACGGCATTAAAAGACGAGGACATCGCGGCAAAGACCGCCCACATTATCGAGAAATACGCGGCGGAAAACGACACGCCCGAAGTAAAGAAGTTCCTCTTCCATTGCATCGACCTCACCACGCTGAAATGTACGGACAGCGAAACCAGCGTCATGAAATTCACCGAACGGGTCAATGCCTTCGATGACGAACACCCCGACCTGAAGAACGTAGCAGCTATCTGCGTCTACCCCAACATGGCGGAAATCGTGCACGACACGCTGGAAGCCGACAACGTGAAGATAGCCTGCGTATCGGGAGGCTTTCCTTCCTCGCAGACATTCACCGAAGTGAAAATAGCAGAGACCGCCATGGCGCTCCACGCCGGAGCCGACGAGATAGACATCGTGATTCCGGTAGGCAAGTTCCTCAGCGGCGACTATGAAGGCATGTGCGACGAGATACAGGAACTGAAAGACGTGTGTGGTGAAAAGCACCTGAAAGTAATCCTCGAAACGGGCGCATTAGGCTCTGCCGAAAACATCAAGAAAGCCTCTATCCTCGCCATGTATTCAGGAGCCGATTTCATCAAGACTTCTACCGGAAAAGAAAAGCCCGCCGCCACTCCCGAAGCAGCTTTCGTGATGTGCCAGGCAATCAAGGAATACTTCCTGGAGACCGGACGCAAAGTAGGATTCAAGCCTGCCGGAGGCATCAACACGGTACATGATGCGGTGGTATATTATACTATCGTAAAAGAACTGTTGGGCAAGGAATGGCTTACCAATGAACTGTTCCGCCTCGGGACCAGCCGCCTTGCCAACCTGCTTCTTTCCGACATCCTAGGCGAAGACACAAAGTTCTTCTAAGCGGTTATCAGTCTCCCCTCTTCCTTTTCCATATCATGATGTGTTTATTGGAATGTTTGTTTAAGCTACACGTTAATATGATGAAGAAATGAAAACCGATAAGAAAGATAAAGAACTTGACATAGCCTATTTCTTGTCGTTCTGCATTGAACAGTACAAGAACAAGCATCAAATGAGTGGTGAAGAAGTCGCTACCTTGTTTGAACGATATGGCGTATTGCCTTATTTGGAAGACAATTTTGAGGTGCTTCACACGCAAAGTCATCAATGGCTAATGGATGAGATAGAAGAACTGATAGACAGACGAAAAAGCGAAGCGAAAAAATGATACTTTATCACGGCAGTATAGAACAGGTGAAGAAGCCTGAAATAAGAAGAACCAACAGGGCGTTAGACTACGGAAGCGGTTTCTATACGACAACTTCAGAAAGGCAGGCTACGCTTTGGGTGAAACGCAAATTGGGACAAAAAAGCGGTACAGGTTACGTCAATGTCTATGAACTGGACGAAACATATCGCACACAGTTAGACGTTCTCCATTTTACGTCACCTACAGAGCAGTGGTTAGATTTCGTAATGGCTAACCGCATGGACAAGGACTTTGAATATCATCATGACATCGTGATAGGTCCTGTGGCCAACGACCGTGTGTATGCCGCTTTTGCCTTATATGAAGGTGGATTGTTGAACAAAACGGAGCTAATCAATGAGTTGAAGACATACGTGCTTGTTGACCAATGGCTGTTCCATACGGAATGTTCCCTGCATTATCTCATATTTAAAGAAGCAAAGGAGGTGAAAGGATGAACTTAGAAATTACCAACCAAAATCTGTATTTACTGTTGCCGGGAAAAGTAAGCCGGGTAGCGCAGATATACGCTAATGACCAAAAGATACCACTTCGAACAGCTCTTTACCGGTTTTATAGTTCGGATACTTACAAAAGACTGGCAGAGGAAACTACGAAGCTTTGGCACTTGGGCCCCGTAGCTCTCTATGCGGAATTCTCAGATGAATTGAAAAGAAAACATGAAATACGAATGATTCCAAAGTAAACAGTAGCTGCATAGGCAAAGACAACGGCTGTCCTGCCAGTCCCGATGAACCAGTACTGCTGTTTTAACGTGCCAGGACTGCAGTCCTTATATACTAGGACTACAGTCCTACCTATCAGGACTGATGGAAGGACTGATATGCATCCGGCAACGCAGCTGCCTGTATGCACGAAGCCATGCACCTGATGCAGGGGAATAAGCCTGGTTCTTCCCTTTTGCATCATCGTATACAATCCAAAAATGAATGGCGGAATATAAATTCCGCAAACATCCCATGTAGGGGCGTATCGCATACGCCCGAATGCGTCAACTAATCCACGTGGATGTTTTCGGGCGTATGCGATACGCCCCTACAGTTTATTGGGAAAATACGGTATCCATATTGCGAAAAGCCCCATGCGGCTTCTTTGTTCATTCGTTCATTTTTATTACATTTGCAAAAACCTATAAACAATGTAATAATATGAAGCTCAGAAACCTCTTGCTGGCAGGCTTGTTGTGCCTGCTTCCCTTCTCTCTTTTTGCAAACCCTATCAAAGGACTATTGGAACGAATCGAACCGGGAGCATCTAAAAAATTCATCATTCAGCTCCAGAAGAACGCAGATACCGACTTCTTCGAATTGAACCAAAAAGGAAACAAAATTGTGGTACGCGGAAACACCTACGTAAACATTGCTTCCGGTCTGAACTGGTACTTGAAATACTATGCCGGCATCCACCTTTCGTGGAACAACATGACGGCAGAACTGCCCGCTTCTCTCCCACCCGTCACCAAGCCCGAACGACATGAAACCAACCTGAGCCTGCGCTACGACTTCAACTATTGCACCTACTCGTATACCATGGCTTTCTGGGACTGGGCACGCTGGGAAAAGGAAATCGACTGGATGGCACTGCATGGCATCAACCTTCCGCTTGCCGCCGTGGGACAGGAATGTGTATGGCGCAACATGCTTGCCAAACTGGGCTACACAAAAGAAGAAACCAACCGCTTCATTGCCGGTCCGGCGTTCCTTGCCTGGTGGGCGATGAATAACCTCGAAGGATGGGGCGGGCCGAATCCCGACAGCTGGTACACGCAGCAGGAAGCCTTGCAAAAGAAAATCCTGAAACGGATGCGCGAATACGGTATCGAGCCGGTACTGCCGGGATACTCGGGCATGGTTCCTCATGACGCTCACCAGAAACTGGGACTGAACGTGACCGAACCGGAATTGTGGAACGGTTTCACCCGTCCGGCATTCTTAATGCCTACCGACGAGCGGTTTGCCGAAATCGCTGCCCTCTATTACGAGGAACAAGAGAAACTCTTCGGCAAAGCCAACTACTATTCAATGGATCCTTTCCACGAATTAGAGAATGCCGGAGAAGTTGATTTCGATGAAGCCGGTAAGGCGGTAATGGATGCGATGAAGCAAGTCAACCCGAAAGCCGTCTGGGTGGTGCAAGGCTGGACCGAGAACCCACGTCCGGAAATGATGAAGAACCTGAAGAACGGCGACCTGCTTATTCTTGACCTCTTCAGCGAATGCCGTCCCATGTGGGGCATCCCTTCTATTTGGAAGCGCGAGAAAGGATACGAGCAACACGACTGGCTGTTCTGTATGCTGGAGAACTTCGGAGCCAATGTTGGACTGCACGGGCGCATGGATCAACTGCTGAATAACTTCTACCTTACCAAGAACAACCCGCTTGCCGCCCACCTGAAAGGCATCGGCCTAACCATGGAAGGCAGCGAAAACAATCCGGTGATATTCGAACTGATGTGCGAATTGCCGTGGCGTCCCGAGAAAATCACCAAGGAAAGCTGGCTGAAAGAGTATCTGGCTGCCCGCTATGGAGCAAAAGACGAAAAGATAGAACAAGCATGGATGATTCTTGCCGACGGCATCTACAACTGTCCCTTCGGAAACAACCAGCAAGGACCTCACGAATCCATCTTCTGCGGACGTCCCAGCATGAACAACTTCCAAGTATCGAGCTGGTCGAAGATGGAAAACTATTACGACCCTACCTCTACCGAGGCCGCCGCACGCCTGATGCTGGAAGTAGCCGACAAATATCGAGGCAACAACAATTTTGAATACGACTTGGTAGACATCGTGCGTCAGGCACTTGCCGACCGTGGACGTATCGTCTACAATCAGGCTATTGCCGACTTCAAGAGTTTCGACAAGCGCAGCTATGCACGCCATTCGAAAGAATTCCTCAACCTTTTACTGGCACAAGACAAACTGCTGGCTACACGCAGCGAGTTCCGCGTAGGCAAATGGATTAACCAGGCACGTAGTTTGGGAAACACACCCGAAGAAAAAGACCTGTACGAATGGAATGCCCGTGTGCAAATCACAACGTGGGGCAACCGGGAATGTGCCGATAAAGGCGGCTTGCGCGACTATGCCCACAAGGAATGGAACGGTATCTTGAAGGACTTCTACTACAAGCGTTGGGCGGCATGGTGGGAAATGCTGCAAGGCGTATTGGACGGCGGAGAGATGCAGGACATCGACTGGTACGCCATGGAAGAGCCGTGGACCTTGCAGCACAATCCGTACAAGGCTGAAGCGGAAGGCGACTGCATCGACACCGCCCGCGAAGCAATGTCGCTTCTCACCACAGATTACACAGATTAATATAATTGAAACGCAGATTTTTCGCAGATTAAGAAGCTGTTTTGAATTTCTCCAAAAAGTTTTTCTTGGCTTGATGCATCCGTTTTCGTGTGTGCTTTGGGCGATTTTTTGGTCCTTTCCGCTCCTGTTCTTCGTCAGATAGCCCGCTATCTTCCTCATCACAGAAGCGAAAATGCCTCAAAAACTCATCCCAAATCATCGCACGATAAATTCAAAACAGCTTCTAACGCAGAATAGACAGACAAATAAAATGACAATCTGCGAAAATCCGCGTTAATCTGCGTTTCAATTTAATAGAACCATTTATATGAAACAACGCCTTCTCTCTCTCGATGTCCTGCGGGGCATCACCGTATTCGGCATGATTGTGGTCAACAATGCCGGAGGGGAATATTCGTACGACTCGCTCCGCCACTCCGTTTGGAACGGACTGACGCCGTGCGACCTTGTGTTCCCCTTTTTCCTCTTCATCATGGGAATATCCACTTACATCGCTCTACGCAAATTCCAGTTCCAACCCTCCCCTGCCGTCCTACGGAAAATCATGCGGCGTACCCTGCTCATCTTCCTCATCGGTTGGGGTATCTACTGGTTCGAGTTTGCGTGCGAAGGCGATTTCCTGCCCTTTGCCCATATCCGCATCCTGGGCGTGCTGCCGCGCATTGCTTTGTGCTACGGCATTGTCTCGCTGCTTGCCCTTTACGTACGCCCCAAAGGACTGGCGTGGATAGCCGGTATCCTGCTGTTAGGCTATGCGCTCCTACTCCAGTGGGGAAACGGTTACGCAATGGATTCTACTAACATCCTTGCCATCTGGGACACAAAGGTCTTGGGTTACGAGCACCTGTACCATAAAAGCCACGTCGACCCCGAAGGGCTGACCAGCACCCTCGCTGCCATCGCCCACACGATTATCGGTTTTCTCTGCGGACGGCTGATTATGGAGACGCAAGACTTAGGACAGAAAATTGTCAAGCTCTTCGTTGCCGGATTCCTGCTGGCTGCTGCCGGATTCCTGCTAGTGGAATGGTTGCCGCTAAACAAGCGCATCTGGTCGCCCAGCTATGCCCTCGCCACGTGTGGAATGGCGGCGATGCTCCAGGCTACGCTGCTTTACTTCATCGACGCACAAGGGAAGAAACAATGGTGCCGCATCTTCGAAGTATTCGGGGTCAATCCGCTCTTCCTCTACGTGCTGAGCGAGCTGACCGCAGTGGTGCTCAACGTCACGGAGTGCAAGCCCGCCGTCTACGGAGCCATCCACAGCGTCATCGGCAATCCTTATGTAGCCTCCGCCGTCTACTCCCTGCTCTTCGTGAGCGTAATGGGAGCCATCGGATATCCGTTGTACAAGAAAAAGATATATATTAAAATATAAGGAGTTAGAAGGAGTTAAAGGAGTTATCACTCCGCTTCGCTCCGTTAGGAGTTAAAAGACAATACCGTTGCAAATGTGAGCCATAACAAGACTATTGGCTTTTAACTCCTAAGCCCGCTAAAGCGGGCGATAACTCCTCTAACTCCTTCTAACTCCCTAAAAAACATCAACGCCATGAAACGATTCAATCCCAACAGCCTTTGGGTTTTGCTGCTGACGGCATTCCTGCCGTCATGCACACCCCCAACTATTCCGGACAGATTGAGCTGTATCGACACCCGTGTGGGAACAGCAGCCAGCGTCACCCGCACAGCCGGCATGTTCGGCAAGCATACCGAAGAATACGGACAGACTCTGCCCGCCGTGCTCGAACCGAACGGCATGAATTTCTGGACACCACAGACACAAGACACCGAACTGAAGTGCATCGCCCCGTATTACTACCGCGACTCGCTGATGCAAGGCTTCCGCAACTCGCACTGGATAGTGGGCGGATGCACGCAAGACTATGGCTCGATGACCCTCGCGGCACTAAGCGGCACGCTGCGCTGCACACCCGAAGCACGCGCCACACGCTTCTCGCACGACGATGAGACAGCAACCCCCTCCTACTACGCCGTAACCCTACCCGACGAGCACCTGAAGGCGGAAATGACCGGACGCTCGCGTGCCGCTATCTTCCGCTTCACTTACGAACAAAAAGGCAACGCCTACCTCGTGGTCAACCCCAACAGCGACGAAGGCGAAGGCTACATCGAAATCGATACGTTGAACCGACGCATCTACGGCTACAACCCCGTGCACCGCATCTACCAAGGCTGGGGCGAAGCGGCAGGCTACAGCGGGCACTTCGTCATCGAATACCAGAACCAGCCCTCCGCCTTCGGCACTTTCCGTGGCGACAGCCTCTTCGCCAACCAGACCTGCATCCAGTCGGGACAAGGCATCGGCGTGTACGTGCAGTTCGCCGTGACGGAGGGCGAAACGCTGCTGGTGAAAGCCGCCTCATCGTTCACCGACCGCGAAGGCGCCCTGCGCAACCTCGCCGCCGAAATCCCGCACTGGGACTTCGACCGCACGCGCCAGGAGCTTTCCGACATCTGGGAGCGGCATCTGGCAAGCATCCAGGTAAAGACCGGAGACGAGACCGCCCGGCGGAAGTTCTACACTGCCCTCTACCACGCCTCGTTCCTGCCCCGCGCCTTCAGCGATGCAGACGGACGCTACCCTTCGTTCGCCACCGGCAAGCCCATCCGCCAATTGCCTGAGGGTGAGACTTATTACGAAGACTACAGCCTATGGGATACCTACCGCGCCCTGCATCCGCTCCTTAACCTGCTCTACCCCACCCGCGCCGGACAGATGATGCAAGCGCTCGTGCATAAATACGAAGAAGGCGGCTGGCTCCCCATCTTCCCCTGCTGGAACAGCTATACGGCGGCGATGATAGGCGACCACTGCATTGCCGCACTGGGCGACGCCTACGTGAAGGGCATCGGCGGATTCGATATCCGTAAGGCATACGAGGGAATGCGCCGCAATGCCTTCGAAAGCCCCTCTACGCACGAAGAATACATCAATGGCATGGGCAGACGAGCCTTGCCTTCATACCTCCGGTATGGCTACATCCCGCTGGAAGACAGTGTACCCGATGCTTTCCACAAACGCGAACAGGTGTCGCGCACGCTGGAGTACGCCTACGATGATTTCGTGCTGGCGCAAGTGGCGGAACGCCTGGGAAAGACAAAGGATTATGAGACCCTGATGCGCCGTGCGCAGAACTACCGCAACGTCATCGACCCCCGCACCGGATACGCGCAGGGGCGGCACGCCGACGGCACTTTCCTCGCCGAGGACAACGCTTTCCGTTTCGCCCCGTTCATCACCGAAGGCGCGCCCTGCCACTACACGTGGTACGTGCCTCACGACCCCTACGGCCTCATGGAATGCATGGGAGGCGAGGAAGCATACGTGGCGAAGCTCGACTCGATGTTCAGCCAAGGGCGTTACTGGCACGGCAACGAGCCTTGCCACCAAGTGGCGTTCATGTTCAACTACGCCCGCCAGCCGTGGAAGACGCAACGCGCCGTGCGCCACATCCTACAGACCGAATACCTCGACGCGCCCGGCGGCCTTTCGGGCAACGACGATGCCGGGCAGATGTCGGCATGGTACGTCTTCGCCGCCCTCGGCTTCTATCCCGTCTGCCCCGGTACGCCCTACTATGCTCTGGCAAGTCCTTCATTCCAGGAAGCCGTGCTGACGTTGGAAAACGGAAACACATTCCGCCTCCTGGCACCCGAAGCCTCTGCTGAGAACATCTACATCCAACGCGTCACCCTCGACGGCAAGCCTTATACCAAGAACTACATCACCCACGAAGACATCCTTCGGGGCGGCACCATGGAGTTCGAAATGGGTCCGGAGCCTGTTCCCGGCTGGGGAAACAAGCCGGAAGACTGTCCGCCAAGAGCCTTCTGAGAGGTAGAAAATGCGAGGCGAGGGGTCGCCGCGCATTTTCCGACACCCCGAAGGTCTCCGGCGAGGGTCCGGCGCGCATTTCTATAGTGATTTAAGTAAGTATGCAAAATAAAAAATAAAATGATATTATCAGAAACACAGATTTTCGCAGATTAGCGCAGATTACTTTAATTTACGATTTGACAATTTACTATTCGAGCATTAAATCGTACTTCATAAATCGAAAAATAGTAAATCAAAAGAATCCGCGCTAATCTGCGTTAATCTGCGTTTCTGAGCTGACACATTATATAAACTAATTCTCAACATCTACTTATAACCGAATTATTCACCTAAAAACCAATTTTGATATGACTGGAATCTTTAAGACAAACCGACTGCTGCTTTTCGTGCTGGGCATCTGCCTCCTCGGTTCGTGCCAGACGAAGCAAACCAATGTGTACAATATCCTGGACTACGGAGCCACGGGCGATGGCACCACCGACGATGCCCCAGCCCTGCAACGCGCCATTGACGCCTGCTCGAAGGCAGGAGGCGGCACGGTGCTCGTCCCTGCCGGACATACCTTCTTGTGCAGCCCCTTCCGGCTCGCCTCGTATGTCGACCTGCATCTTGAACCCAATTCGTGCCTGCTGGCGAACCCTGACGAGAGCGCCTACACCGAAAGCGCATTCGGCGAAAACCGGGGCGAAGGGATGATGTGGATTAGCGGCAAAGGACTGAAAAACGTGTCCATCACCGGAACGGGAACCATTGATGGCAATGGTGTGGCGTTTATGGGCAAGGAATTGGAAGACTCGTACGAGTTGAAACCTGTGACCGATTTCGACCCACGTCCGCACGTTCTGACGCTGACCAACATCGAAAAGCTGGTTATCCGCGACATCACCATCCGTAACAGTGCTTATTGGACCGTACATCTCATCGGCTGCCGTGACGCTTCGATTGACGGCATCAGCATCCTGAACAACCTGAAAATACGCAATGGCGACGGTATCGATGTAGACCACTCGAAAGACGTACGTATCTCGAACTGCTTCATTGAGTCGGGTGATGACTGCATCTGCCTGAAGAACCGTCGCGAGTTTGAGCAATACGGAAGTTGTGAGGACGTTGTAGTGAGCAATTGTACGATGACTTCACGCTCATGTGCCATCAAGATAGGTTCGGAAAATATGGATAAGATTAATAATGTACTGTTCAATAACTGTATCATCAAGAACAGTAACCGTGGCATCGGTATTCAGAACCGGGATGAAGGAACGGTTACCAATGTGATTTTCTCTAATATGATTGTGGATTGCATGTTCTTCTCTGATGTCTGGTGGGGAAAGGCGGAACCTATTTACGTGACTTCCTATCCGCGTGCCGTAGGCAATCATAAGGATGCCGGCTGGCGTTTCCCGAAGGGAGCTACCGAAGGAGGTTGCGGAGAGGTGAGCCGTATTTACTTCACAAATATCAAATGCACCAGCGAGAACGGCATCTTTGTAGGTGGGGATACACAAGACAAAGTGAATCATATCTACTTTGAAGACGTAGACCTGCTATTGCAAAAGCGTACGGCTTATGAGGGTGGTATCTATGATAAACGTCCGTGTGTGGGCGAAGGGTTTATCCATGATAAGACGTATGGCTTTTATATCGATACGGCATCTGATATTCTGATAGATGATTGCACCGTTACTTGGGGAGATATCCGTCCCGATCAGGCAGCAGAAGGCATTGGGCAGAGGGATGTTCGTAATCTGAAAATAAAGAAATAAAAGTGATAAGCTACAAGCTACTGATTCATATTAATAACTTAAATTCGTCACGAAGATGAGACAAAGCATAATTTTTATCTTGTATTTGCTGTGTACTTTCACAGCTCGTTCCCAGTCTGCATTAACTCCGGAGCAGACAGGAAGTATTTATTATGCTTATCCTGTTCCTTCATCCACCTATACTCCTGCCCCTGCTGGTTATGAGCCTTTCTACATCAGTCACTACGGTCGTCACGGTTCCCGCTGGATGACGGCGGATGAGCGTTATACGGAAGTTATCTGCGTCTTTGATTCCCTTTATCAATGTTCCGAACTGACTCCCCTTGGCGTGGATG
>ERZ779645.457-NODE-457-length-24073-cov-7.475685_pt1 | contig 24073 bp, 18 predicted proteins | sample MGYA00511103_ERZ779645 | MGnify/ENA primary metagenome ERZ779645 (study PRJEB29588, sample SAMEA2158521) | human gut metagenome | biome: human gut; feature: human-associated habitat; material: faeces | place: Denmark | collected 2008/2010 ...
TGCCGGGCGTTTCCTGCCGATACGGATTTCTCTGACAGCCGAGGCACGTCAGATTTCCCTGACACCGGAACGTCACTGACGACAGCCTGACCTGCAGCAGCAAAAGCCTCATCCACAGCCACATATACCGTATCGGGCACGGTTTCGTCCGACAGAATCTTGAGCGCAGCCGCCCTATGCACGAAAAGCGCTGTCTGATAGCCGACAGCAAGAAATGCCAGCGCGATGGCGCCGGTCACGAAAGAGGGAGAGAGTTTACGTCCCTTTTTATTGTCATTCATCTATTTTAGAACCACCTGCCACGATGTTTCTAATCCTCAGCGTCGTCCTCTCTACGCTTGGTTTTCTGGCACCCGGCCACCACTATCACGATTTCACCTTTCGGTTCGTGTTCGCGGAACCAGGCTGCAACTTCCTCAAGAGTGCCCCTGCGATGTTCCTCATGCAGTTTGGAAATCTCTCTGGCCACGGAACATTCCCTGTCAGGCCCGAAATAACCGGCAAACTGCTCCAATGTCTTCACAAGCCGGTAAGGAGACTCGTAGAACACCATTGTCCTCGGCTCTGTGGCCAATGTCGTCAGCAATGTCTGACGGCCTTTCTTCACAGGCAGAAAGCCCTCGAAGCAGAACCTGTCGCAAGGCAGGCCGGATGACACGACTGCCGGGATGCAGGCTGTCGCCCCAGGAAGAGTCTGTATTTCAATGCCTTCCGCAGCACAAGTACGCACGAGCAGAAAGCCCGGGTCTGATATTCCCGGTGTTCCCGCGTCGCTTATCAGCGCGACATTGAGCCCGGCCAATATCCTGTCCTTGATGACGGAAGCGGTCTGGTGCTCATTGAATTTGTGATGGGACTGCAGTTTTCCGTGGATGTCATAGTGTTTCAGAAGCACAGAACTTGTCCTCGTGTCCTCCGCGAGAATAAGGTCAGCTTCCTTCAGGACTTTCACAGCCCTGTAAGTCATATCTTCAAGATTCCCGACGGGTGTCGGGACTATATACAGTTTGCCTTGGGTTTCCATCGGTTACCTGATTTTTCTTCTTACGGACATCATGAACCTGTAAACAAGTTCCGAATCCATATCCCACTCCGGGAAGTTTTCCTTAAGATACTGCACAGCCTTTTCGAGCGTGGTCAGGGCATTGATCTTATTGATGACATCCTGGAACAGCATCGAATCGTCGCGGAACAGCGTGCTGATGAACATCACCCTGTCATTGAGCGAAATGGCGCTGCGGACGTCCTTCACTTCCGGGCCCGGCATATCTTTTCTCCAGGCTTCGTTTCCGTATTTCTGGTCCGCTATCACCTTATGACCCGGATACTGTCTGTGCTCTGACGGCGCTTTCGTCTTTCTTGCCTTAGGCTCCTCTTCTTCTGCCATTCCGCCGAATAATGAGAATCCGTCCTCCTCCGGAAGGTCTTCCGGTTTCGGTTCAGGCTCAGTTCCTGCTACCTGTTCAGGATCTGCTTCAGTCTCAGATTCCGCTTGTATTTCCTGTCCGGGAACAGCTTCCGGCAAGTCTTCAGGCTCCGGTTCCACCTCCGGCTCAGATTCCGGAAGGTTTTCCGTCTCCGGTTCCGTCTCCGGTTCCGCCTCAGGCTCAGATTCGGACTCCGGCTCAGGGATGTCGTCCGGAACGCTTTCCCCGACATTCTCTCCGGCATTTTCAGCAAACACGTCCGCAGGCATGTCGTCAGCAACCGCCTCAGGCACATTCTCAGCAGGAATGTCCTCCGGAACTGCATCCGCTATATCATACAGATAGTCAGCTGTCCCCAAGTCCAGCGGCTCAGCAGGTTCCATATCCAGTTCATTGCGGAGCAGCTCCACTTTTTTTTCGATCTCACCGACTCTGGCCTTCAGGGCGGAAAGCTCCGCGTCAAGTTCTGCCAATATTTCTTTCGGGCTCTTGTCCATAAGGTTTCAAGATTATTGGAAGTCGTTTTATCATTTGAAAACAACTTCTTTCATTTGAGTATTGCACAAATGTACATTTAAATTACTAAATTCGCAATCCATTTCAACCAATGATTATGTATCCAGAAACACCAAACAAGCCCGGCTGCATCGAAGTCATCTGCGGCTCAATGTTCTCCGGCAAGACAGAAGAACTCATAAGACGACTGAAAAGAGCTCAGTTCGCAAACCAGAAAATAGAAATCTTCAAACCGGCGATCGACAAGCGCTATTCTGATGTTGACGTGGTTTCCCACGACCTGCACAGCATTCCGTGCACCCCGATCAAGGAGGCCTCAAAGATGCTGGACGCCGCTGAAGACACCCAGGTCATCGGTGTGGACGAAGCGCAGTTCTTCGATGAAAGCCTCATACAGGTCGCTCAGGAGCTGGCCGACAAGGGAAAACGAGTTATAATAGCAGGTCTTGACACAGACTACATGGGCAAGCCTTTCGGCCCTATTCCGGGACTTATGGCCATAGCTGAAGACGTGCAGAAAGTCCATGCCATCTGCGTAAAATGCGGAAACCTGGCAAACCACTCACATAGGCTCACCAAGAGCCACAAACTCGTGGTGCTCGGAGAGAAAGACGTCTATGAGCCTCTCTGCCGTCAGTGTTTCAATGAAGCATTGGCGCAAGAAAAAAACAACGCCGAATAACAGATTTTCTATCTGACCAGGCCGGTATCCGCATTCCAGGACAATGTCTTGTAGAACTCGTTCAGAGTGGCATTGCCGTCTGACGGAAGATACATGCTCAGGCCGCAGAAAGTTTTGATAGTGAAATCCAGAAGGAAGTTGACGGATGCATTTTTATAGAGAATGCATCCGTTCATTGCATTTCTGAAGTCCTCCAGGTCGCTTTCCGGAATACGGGCCTTCAAGAATGTCCTCGAGGTCATAGAACCAATGTTTGCTGAAACGGAAATATCCCTGCACGTCATCCGGCCACACGGACATAATTTCAGACTGATGCTCTGAAAACAGTTTTCTGCAGGCTTCAGCGAGAGGTGACAATCTGGTGCAGTCAACCATTGAAATGGTCAGAGAGCGGCGCCATTCCACCGACTGGGAAGAATAGAGCTCCCATGAATCAGAACAGATTCCCAGCAAGTCAGGCTCACTGTTGAGCAACAGCCTCTTGGCCACCGTGTTGTAATCGCAGAGTCCGTCCGCAAGCACCTCAGCCTGAGAGAATACCAGCTTGTCGCATTTGTTTCTCAGCGCATAGGCCACTTCCACGCCGCCCATCAGGCAGGCATCGATAATCATATAGTCCAACTTCATCGGAATCGCAGCAGCGAAGTCCTCGATGTTCATTTCATATGTTTCGCTGGAATTGATGTTGTCAACACCTATGCTCTTGACCTTGATCTGGTCATCGCCGTGAAACTCCGTATAGGGCACTGGAACCAAGTCATAGTTCAGACCTTCTGAAGGTGACAATGCCGTAGCGATATTGGTGATCGTACCTGAAGAATAATAGCCGGAAGGCAGCCAGCCGGTGCCATGCGAAGAGAAAATCATCCCGTAATCAGCATTGGGATAAAGTTCCTTGACAGACGTAAGCACTTCATTGACAGCCTTTACTGAAGCCGCAACCATTTCCTTCGGCCAAGTCTTCAGCGTATCGCGTAAAACATTGCCATAAGCGTCTCTCGAAAGTCGGATCAGATAGGAAGGCGCGGGGTCTGTATATCGTCTGGATTCGGTAAGCCTGCGCGAATAGACCAGAACAGATGCGGCAGCGGAATTGCGGAGCGGCAGGTAACCTGAAGCCATGTCGTCCACATCCGCCTCCAGTTGGCTGCACAGGCTGTTGAACCCGGCCGAATAAAGCAGCAGCACCTTGCATTTGGCAGGAACCTCTGTTCTTCTGGTGCCGGCATCTTTTATTACCGGCTCGTCATATTTGGTACAGGAGGCGACAGCCAGGACAATGAAAAGCACTGTCCCGAGCAGTTTTCCCACTATGTCTTTCGCGTGAATCATAATCATACGAAGATAAGTAATTTTCTATTTCATACAAAGATAAGTAATTTTCTATTTCATAGGATGATGTTCGATGATGTTCTTCTGCCAGGTTTCACTGTCAATGTGGGTGTATATCTCTGTTGTCAATACGCTTTCATGCCCCAACATTTCCTGGACTGCCCTCAGGTCGGCACCGCCTTCTATCAGGTGGGTCGCAAACGAATGGCGGAACGTATGTGGAGAGATCTCCTTATGGATACCGGCTGCCATGGCCTGTTTCTTCACCATATTGAAAACCGAAATTCTACTGATTGCCGCACCTGACTTGTTCAGGAACAGGGTATCGGCAAACTTCGGAGAAGACGGTTCGGGACGCACCGGCAGGTAGTTGTTCACGGCCATCACGGCAGGCTCGTCCATAGGGACCACCCTTTCCTTGTTTCCCTTTCCCACTACCCTTACGAAGCCTTCCTCCAGAAACACATCAGAAATCTTGAGCGCGGACGCTTCAGACACACGGAGTCCGGAACCGTACAGCATTTCCAGTATCGCCCTGTTCCTCAACCCGTTCCATTTGGTAAGATCCACCGAATCCATGATTGCCTCGACCTCCTCGACAGACAGGACAGAAGGCAGATACCGTCCTATTTTCGGTGAACTGATGCCGTCACACGGATTTTCCTCGATCTCGCCTTCCATCACCAGCCAGCCGAAAAATGACCTCAACGAGCTCAATATCCTCGCCTGGGTGCGCTTGGAGACAGGTTCGTCACTATTGGCGCGGCTTTCCACATAGCCGGTCAGTTCCTCTTTCGTTATGCTGAGCGGACTCAAGTCCAGCACTTCCCTGACCTTGCATATTGACAAGAACATTTCGCGAACGTCCGAGCAATACGCCTCATAAGAATTCGAGGACATATTCCGCTCGACACGGAGATATGTCCTGAATCCTTTGAGATATTCTTCTGATGTGCTGTAACGCATGGTTACAATGTAGAGTACTTATGGCAGTACTGGAGCATCTGACCGAGATAGTCGTCAGGATATTCCACCTTGTAATCCACGATCACGCCGTCCTTTTCCACCGGCACGATCTCAGGATTGACAAAACCGCCGTAAGGCTTGAGGCCGAGAGCCGCATACCTGTCCCTTACCTCCTTGTGAAGTTCCGGGTCAATGTCCATCGCATATTTCTGAATCAGTTCCTTGCCTGCCTGGTAGTCGCCCTCTGACTTGATACGCTGTATTTCAGCGAGAAGTTTTCCGAAGAGGGCACGGAGAGCCTCGAAATCATTGACCACAAAATAGGTCTTGCCGTTCTTCACTTTCTTCTCGATGACATTGTCCTGAAGTCCCTGATCATAGCACCATGCAGCGATCAGCTGTCTGTTCTGCATATGCGCCTCGGTGATCTGGCGGCCAAGTTCGATTCGGTTCGTCTGGACCATCAGGCCGTTGCGTATATAGTTGGAATACTGGGCCTTATAAGCCTCAGGATCAGAAAGGATGCCGAGTTCCACCAGCTTAGGATCTGCAATGTAGTAAAGTCCGAACAGGTCAGCCCTTGCCTCTTCCAATGCAGATGCATACTCGCCCATCGCTGTTCCTGACACGCCAGGAAGCAACTGTCCTGAGCCGTGTCCGAGGCATTCGTGCAGGTCTGTGTGGATTTCATCATCGTAAGAACCGTATTTCTTCTGCATTGCCTTTTCCTCCTCGGAATAAGCGAACTCCTCAAGCACTGATTTAGGAGACTCATTGGCCGCCGCATCATAGGCGTGGGTGATATTGGCAATGGTCACTGACTTGGAGCCGTATTCCTTGCGGATCCAGTCCGCATTAGGAAGATTGATACCGATAGGGGTGGCAGGATAGCATCCGCCGCCGAGACAGGTAGCGTCTATCACCTTGGCACTCACGCCCTTGACACTCTTTTTCTTGAAACGCGGATCAATCGGCGCATTGTCCTCAAACCACTGGGCATTGGCACTGAGCAGTTCGGTGCGTGCTGAAGCGGCGGAGTCCTTCACATTGACCAAAGCCTCCCAATAAGCCTTGCGGCCGAGCGGGTCATTGTAATCCTCGACGAAACCGTTCGTGAAATCGACTGTGCCGAGCGTATCAGTTACCCAAGTGATGTTGTATTTGTCCCAAAGTTTGAGGTCACCGGTCCTGTAATACTCCTGAAGTTCGGAGATCTCCTTCTTCTGGGTATCGTTCTCAGCCACAGCCTTGGCCTTCTCGAGTTCCTCGCAGATCTTCTCGATTGCCGGGCCGTAGATGCCGCCGACTTTCCATTTTTCTTCACGGATCACACCATCCGCGCCCTTTACCACCTTGGTATTCAAGCCATAAGAAATCGGCTCAGGATCGTTCGGGTCAATGATGCCCGCATAATATTTTTCAACTTCGTCTCTGGTGACTCCCTCATAGAAATTCACTGAAGAAAGTGCCACGATATCCCCATCGGCCGATGAAGAACGTCTCTGTGCATAAAGTTCAGGCGAATAGATGACCGGAAGCAATGCCTCACATTTGTCCGTATCGCCCACTGACTCCATCAATGCACGGAAATACTCCTGGCTGCACTGCGGGAAGAACTTGTCCTCAGCATAATGATGATGGATGCCGCTGCTGAAGAATACGCGTTTCGCATAGACGAGGAACTGGTTGTATTCCTTGCAGGTACGGTCTCCCTTGTAATTTTCAATGATGTTCTGCAGCACCTTTCTCACTGCAAGATTGTCCTTGCAGTTCTGGTCCCAGTAAATGTCCCATCCGAATTTTGCAGCCTCGCTCAGGTGATAGACATACTCTTTCTGTTTCAATGTCAATTTTTCCCACCCTGGAATCTGATACCGCATGATCTTGATATCAGCAAACTCATCCACGAGGTACTTGAAATCGCCTTTCTTCTTGTTATTGCAGTCCGCGCAGGACGCCACAGCAGCAACTGATGCCAATGTCAACAACATTTTTCCTATATTTTTCATAACTATCAAATATTTCGATGGTCAATCCTTGCAAAAATAAGCTTTTAGCATTACATTTGCAATCCATTTCGTTCGGATAGGGACGAATTGCCACTTTAGCTCAGTTGGTAGAGCAGCGCATTCGTAATGCGCAGGTCGAGGGTTCGAACCCCTTGAGTGGCTCAAAAAAAAAATCAGACGGAAGTTTTTCCGCCTGATTTTTTTTGTTATGTATGCGTAAAAAACAAGTCTGTAAAGATTTGTAGAGAATTTTCGAGGATAGATTTCTTATATTACCCCTGAGCCAATCATTTCATCCCTGTCATACCACACGGCGAACTGCCCCGGCGTGATGCCTCTCTGCGGTGTTTCGAAGAGAATGAACAAACCAGACGGCCTCTTGACCAGCAGCGCATCCTGCAACGGCTGGCGATAACGGATACGCACTCTGTACCGGCGTATTTCTCCGTCCTTCATCCGCAAGTCCTCCCGGATCCAATGTGTCTCTTCAGGCGCGACCATCAGGCAACTGCGCGAAAGGCCCTTGTGCCGGTGTCCCTCCCCTACATATATTATATTGTTGTCAATGTCAGTGGAAATCACGAAAAGCGAGTCCTTATGACCTCCGATATTCAGGCCCTTGCGCTGACCGATGGTATAAAACTGGGCTCCCTCGTGACGGCCTACTACAGCACCGTAAGGATTTGATTTATAACGGGTTTTCTTGACGTGACGCTTACCGGATCGGTATGTCTCAGTCTCGAATTTTATCGACTCATACGTAACCGGACGGGACAGGCGCAGAAGGTCCTCATCTGACAATGCACAGATACTGTCATAAGAATAGACAGACTCCGCATGGCAGCCTCCCTCATAATCCCCGGCCTGAGAATGTGCAGCCTTGTCATCTGATATATAATCAGTTATCATCTCCGCATCACCCGCCAAGCGGTTTTTCAGGATGGAAGACATCGTATCTCTGAGGAAACAGTACTGCGGAGAATCTTCATAGAAGGCGTCATATACTTCGACCACGTCACCTTCCACAGACTTGAGCTTCTGCTGGAGAAATACCGGAAGGTCCACTTTTCCCACGAAGCAGATGCCCTGGGAGTCCTTTTTCTCTGCTGAAGGCAAATCCGCTTCCGCAGCGAGTCGTCGAACTTCCGGCTTGCAGATATCACCTATCGGGAACAATGCCTTGGAAAGCTGGTCTTCAGTAAGCTGACACAGGAAATAGCTCTGGTCCTTGTTCGGATCCGAACCAGCCAGGATGCGCCACACAGGCTTGCCGTCATTGACAATCTGGTTCCCTTCAGCGTCGAGCGCAGGTTCCTTACGGCAATAATGCCCGGTGGCCACCATATCCGCGCCCATTTTCTGTGCGGCCTTCAGGAATGCGTCGAACTTTATCTCCCTGTTGCACAGCACGTCAGGGTTCGGCGTTCTTCCCTTGGAGTATTCATCGAACATATAGTCCACCACACGCTGACGGTATTCATTGCTCAAGTCAATGAAATAGAACGGGATACCTATTTTCCTCGCGACCATTTCGGCCACGAATTTGTCTTCTTCCCATTCGCAGTCACCGTGCAATGTCCCTTCCGTGTCGTGCCAGTTCTGCATGAACATCGCAAAAACATCGTAACCCTGCTGTTTGAGCAACAGAGCGGCCACACTGGAGTCCACACCTCCGGATAATCCTACACAAACTTTCATAAATTTCTCCTCTTTTCGGGCTAAAGAAACAGGGCAATAGCGCCTTGACAGCCGCAAAGATACCTAAATCAGAGAAAAATTACTATATTTGAAACGTTTGGCAGTCATTGATTCGGAACATTGTCCGATACTAGCCGCAAATTACAACACATTATGACAAACAAGAAAATAGAAATAGACTATCAGGAATTCGGTTCCGTACAGGAACTTGAACCGCAGGACAGAGAGCTTTGCGAAGCCGCCGAAAAGGCATTGGCCGGCTCATATGCGCCATATTCCAACTTCAATGTCGGGGCTGCCGTGAGACTGTCCGACGGAAGCATTGTCACCGGAGCGAATCAGGAGAACTCGGCTTATCCGTCAGGACTTTGCGCGGAAAGGACGGCTATGTTTGCAGCTCACGCGAACCATCCGGACCTCCAGATGAGGAGCATTGCCATAACAGGGGCACAGAACGGTCTGCTGAACAGCGGCATCACTGCGCCATGCGGAGCCTGCCGCCAGGTCATGGCCGAGTACCAGAAAGTCAGCGGCGGAAAGATGAGCGTCCTCTTCTACGGAAAAGACAAGATCCTGAAATTCAGTCAGGTAGATGACATTCTTCCTTTCATCTTCACCAACCTGGACTAAGAAAATAGCCGGATTAGCCTGTCAGACTTTGCAGATTTGACAAAAAGCAGTATATTTGCAGTGGGAAAGTCGTACACGACCAGCTCCCTCCAAACTCCCCCAGGGCCGGAAGGCAGCAAGGGTAGGAGGTCGTAGCGGTGCGATGTGCTAAGCTTTCCCTTTTTTCATTTATATACCTCCATGGAAAGAGACGACACGTTCAAGAGCACTATCACTCTCGCAGATGCAGCAAGGATAACCGGCCCCACATCATTCAACCTGATGATAAAGCCATGCGGTTCGCTCTGCAATCTTGACTGCAGATACTGTTACTATCTGGACAAGTCACGCCTCTACGGAGGACACGAGCCAGTGATGTCGGAGGAATTGCTGGAACTTGCGATACGCGATTATCTCTCCACCTGCGAAACCCCTGAAGTCACATTCAACTGGCACGGCGGCGAGCCGCTGATGGCAGGCCTGGATTTGTACCGGAAAGCAGTCGCCCTCGAGAAAAAATATGCTGACGGCAAGATCGTGCACAACACTCTCCAGACAAACGGCACACTCATAACCCCGGAATGGGCAGATTTTTTCGCTGCGGAGAATTTCCTCATCGGACTCTCCATCGACGGCCCGGAGCACATACACGACACATATCGCAGCAGCAAGACCGGCGCCCCCTCCTTCCGGAAAGTAATCGCCGGCTTGAAGAACCTGCTCCGCTCGGGCGCTGAATTCAACACTCTGACTGTCGTTTCCAAAGCCTCGGAAGGGCACGCGCTGGAAATCTACCAGTTCCTCAAATCGACAGGCAGCCGCTTCATGCAGTTTCTTCCCGTCGTCGAAAAGATAAAGTTTCAGATCAATGCCAATGGACGTCAGATGAGGAACTTACGCCCGTCAATGGTTCCTCCTGCCACCGACAGTGACGGCTTCGGACTATGGTCCGTCAGCGATATCGGCTACGGGAAATTCCTTTGCGAAATCTTCGACTGGTGGGTAAAGAACGATGTCGGCAGCTATTTCGTGGGATCATTCGATGCCACATTGGCTTCATGGTGCGGTCTTTCACCAGGAACCTGTTCATTCTGTGAGACTTGCGGAGGAAACCTCGTAGTGGAACACAACGGAGATGTCTATGTCTGCGATCATTTCGTCTATCCTGAATACCGCTTGGGCAACATCGCCACGTCATCATTGAAAGACCTTGCAGGGTCACAGCAGTCCGTAGCCTTCGGCATTGACAAGCGCAATTCTCTTCCTGACCAATGCAGACGCTGCGAATGGGTCCGGCTCTGTCATGGAGAATGCCCCAAACATCGCCTGTCCACCACTAAATCCGGAGAGGCAGGGCTGAATTCGCTATGCGCCGGGCTCAGGATGTACTATGAGCACACGGCCCCCTATATGAAAAAGATGCGCAGCCTTTTAGAAGCGGGAAAGCCGGCCGCCGACATTATGGACAGAGCATTATAACCCGCTCTCTTCCACGTATTTGCCCTTCTTGCGCCAATGCACGAAGCCATAGGCTGCAGAAAGCGTATAGAACAGATACAGGGCAGCCATCCAGTAGAGGCCCTGGCAGCCGCACATCACGACGTACATCAGGTCAGCCACTATCCACAGCAGCCATTGTTCTTTATAAGAGCGTATCAGCCACCAGGTCGCAATCAGGCTCAGGACCGTAATAGCGGCATCGAGGGATGACATCGGATCGCCGAGAACTCTGAGGACACATATCAACGCCGCAGTGCCGACCGCCTGCAGCAATACGCTGACAGCCAATACTTTCAATGATATTTTACGCAAATGTATCTGCTGCGCGTCACCGGCAATGGAATCCGAATCCCGGCGCCAACTGATGAAGCCCCAGACCGCGGTAACCACGTAATATACGTTCAATGCCGATGACGCATAAAGTCCCTGACGGCAGAACAGCACCACAGAGGCGATTCCGGTCAATATCTGCACGCCCCACATATAATTGCTCTGTCTGATTTCGAGGATAATGAAAAGTATTCCTGTTATCAGAGTGAATATTTCTATAGCATTGTCCATAATTCCGCGTATTTGGGAGTGCAAATGTACGTAAAAATGAGTTATCTTTGTCAGGATACGAAACAATGATTGATATGAAAGACGCGATAACCGAAAAGGGAAAATGGAAAGTTCTCAAGAGCGAATATCTGTTCCGCCGTCCGTGGCTGACAGTCAGAAAGGACTGCGTGGAGCTCCCTGACGGAAGGCAAAACCCTGAGTTCTACGTACTTGAATATCCCGATTGGGTCAATGTAATCGCATTGACCGATGACGGCAAATTCATTTTCGAAAGGCAGTACCGCCACGGCCTCGGCAAGACCTGCTATGAGATTCCTGCCGGCGTGATCGAACCGGGCGAAAGCCCCATGGAGGCTGCAAAACGCGAACTGATGGAGGAAACCGGCTATGGCGACGGAGAATGGACCGAGTTCATGACCATCTCCGCAAACCCCAGCACCACCGACAACCTTTCGCATTGTTTCCTGGCAAAAGGCGTCAAGAAAACAGGCTCACAGCACCTTGACAGCACAGAAGACCTCGAAGTCGTGCTCCTGAACGAAGCCGACGTCCGAGATCTCCTCATCAATGACCAGCTCAAGCAGGCCCTCATGGCCGCTCCCCTCTGGAAATATTTTTATCTGCAGAAATAGTCCGCCGGACAACAGTATATATAAATGAAAGGCATTGGAACAGATGGGGCGGAGCGCACTCTTTTTGGAGCGTAGCCACTCTGTTCCAATGCCGATTCAATAAGAAAATATTTGTCCGGAATGTCTCGACTACTTATAAAGGAAGGCGAAGTGGCCGGGGATGTTGCCGGTGCGGACAGACCATTTGAGTTTGCCGGCATTGGTATAGCAGAAGAGCTTGCCACTGGCGGTGAAGTCCGGTGAATCAGCTATGTAGATGTCGCCATTGGACGGATTTACTGATATCGCGTACGGAGCCTTGACAGAAGCGTCGGAACCATCTGTGATAATCTTGTCAGATGACACCGCACCCGTATTCACATTGACCTTGGCATATGAATAGGTAGCCTTATAGTTCGCATCATATGAAGTGCCGACGAGATACAGCTCACCCTTGTAATAAGCCATAGAGGAAACCGGAAAATCAATCGACGATGCAAGCGCATATTTGCCGTCCTTAGCTTTCAGGCAACTGAGCTTGCCGCTGAAAGAGGACACCCAGAGATTGCCGTTCTCATCCTCGAGCATTTTCTGCAGATTCGGAACCACATCAATAGTGTAATCCACAGACATTGACGCCAGATCCACGACAGAAACCGTATTGTCATATCCAGCACGGTAGCCACCGGAATTGGCCACATAAGCCTTTCCGCCCTTGATTACAAGCTGTTCAGGCTGGTATCCCACAGACACTTCCCCGGTAATCTTGTAAGTATTCAGGTCAATGCGATAGACAGCGCCCTTCTGGTCAGGCGTCTCCAAAGGCTTCAATGCAACATAAGAAGTCACATAGGCACAGTCCCCGTCAAAAGAGATCGAACGGCAGTTGGGAATATCCACCTTGGCAATGCGCTTCACCGAATTGGCTCCGAGGATTTCCACTTTATGGGAATTGTTCACCACGACAAACAACTTGCCGTCATAGACCTGCACATCATTTCCTGCATCACCAAGACCCTTCACGACATCCGGATTGTAGTCAGTATAGATATCCCTGATATAAGACGAAGTGCGGAAATTGAAAAAGTCCAGCTGAGCCTTGTTGCTGCCAAGGTTGCCTTCATTGAGCACATAAAGTCCCACAGGATTCGCTCCTGGTTCCGCCGGAGTATCCACGATTTCATAATCAGACGGTGTAATGTCAGTTCCGGGATAAACCGGAAGGACCTCATCCTTGCGGCAGGCAGTAGCGGCCGCAACAGCAAAAGTCAGCACCAATGCTGCCCTGCAAAAAAAATCAAATGTAGTCTTCATACGTATAAATAAGTTTAAAACAATTCATAACCAACTGTCAATCTGAAGTTTATCCCTGGCATAGGATAATTCAGCACAACCTCGTAATCCTGATTGAACACATTGTTCACTTCCGCAGTGATTTTCAGGACATTGGACTTCAGCCTCATCTTCTTCTGCAGCGACAGGTCACTCGTGTACCACGGCTGGAGATAGTTCTTCCGGGTATTTTCCTTGTGGCTGTACCGCCCTCCCGTGTACAGGAAACTGTAGTTCAGACTCCACCCCGAGTACTCCGCGGACAAAACCGCAGAACCGCTGTGCTCAGGAGCGTACGGAATCTGATTCCTATAGTAGAACGTGGTCTTGTCCGTAATGTCTATCGCCTTCTGGAAGGTGTACTGCAGCCTTGCGGACAATCTTAACTTAGATATATCTACGGCCACGTCAGCGGCCACATCCACCCCACGGATATCCACCTTTCCGAGATTCAGCATTGTCCAGCGGAACTGCTGCCCGTTGGGATAAGCTATTATCTTGTCCTTCACCATGTTCCAATATGCATCGGCAGACAGGTGGACGGTGCAGAAAGAGAACCGGTCCGAGTACTCGGTCCCCAGATCCGTCTGGACTGTGCTCTCCGGCTTGAGCAGAGCATTTGCGGAATTAGTATAATAGAGGTCATTGAACGTCGGCATCCGGAATGAGCGTTTGGAGAACGCCCTTATATACAACTCCCTGTTCCTCAAGAGCTTATATGACGCATAGAATGCCGGGGACAGTTCCGAACGCTTGTCATTGACATTATCAAATTCCCTGGACTTGTCGCTGACGAACTGGCCGAATGCGCTTCCCTGCATCTTCAGCCTTCCGAAGTCGAACGAGGCGGCGAGCGAGACCATATTGGTCAGCCTGTACGGGCGGGGAAAAACAGCATTTCCTGACATGTAATTCGCGACATCCAAGCTGTTCCACTGGAAATCATAGGACAATGAAACATCCATCCGGCTGAACGCCTGCCACATATTCGCAGTCGAGAAATACAGTTCATTCTGGCGATATGTGTTGGTGACATGCAACGAACGGCTGTCCTTGTCTTCGTAGAAAGTGTAGTCGTAGGCATATCTGGCATTGAACATTGACCTGAATTTCCGGCTCCAGACATTCACTGCCCTGCCCTGCACGAAGAAATTGTCATCACGCATACGCTCTCCGTTACGGAAGACATTGCTCACGATGGCACCGGGCACTCCCCTGTCCGAATGGTAGTTATAGGCACGGACGGACCAGTTGCCGGTCTTGGTCTTGCCGTAGAGAGCAGCTTCGGAGCGTACAGAAAAGATGTCCCCGTTGTGCCTGACAGCCGTAGTATCATAAGATAGGCGGCCGAGCTGGTCATATCCGCGGCACCTGAATCGATAACGCCCGGAAGCATTGGTCAGACCGGACGAAACGGTAAGCGAAATGTTGTCCGAAAGACGGAATGCGACTGACGCAGAAGGATTCAGCAGGCCGAAGGAACCTGTTTTCAATGTAGCCTTTACATTGACCTTGCGCCCTTCTGAAAATACCGGACGGGCAGACTGGAGATAGATGGACGAGGATGCGCCGAAATCCTTTGCGGGCTGGAAGATATCACTTTTCTGGCCGTTGTAAAGCGAGATTTCGCCTATTTCGTCGAGGGAAAAGCGGCCGAGGTCCACCTGACCGTTCTGCGCGTTGCCAATCTGGAGTCCGTCATAGAAAACAGCCGTATGGGCCGCACCCAACGATCTGACATTCACTGTCTTGAGTCCTGCAACTCCACCATAGTCCTTCAGCTGGACACCAGAAAAATAGCGGACCGCATCAGCTACTGACAGGCTGTTCAGCCTTTCCAGTTCGTCTCCCGTCAATGTCTGGGCAGGTATGGTCTCACGATATTTCGGCAAGGCCGGTGCTGCCACAATCACCGATTCCTTCAGGAGACGTACCGTATCTGCCTTTTCAGGCATGGATACGACAGGCTCCTGCGCCGCGACTGTAATACAGAACGCGCACAAGGCTGAAAGACATGATGAGATTCTGTTCATCGGTGACCTGACTATTCTACAAAACATCACCGATTCCGCGCCAGAAAAGGCAGCAGACATACAGAGCAACATGCGGACCGCTCACACACTCCGCACCGATGCACCAGCCGCCCGTCCTCCGCAGGCGGAACCGATGTAATAATATGCAAAGAGGCATTCTGACTTGTCTTCCGGGAAGACTTACAGTAGCGGGAACTGCCACGGATTCACACCGTGTTCCCCTCCCACGGACAGGATTTCTGTCAATGGACCTGCGGCACTGCTGTCCGCAAGGCTTTGCATACAGACTGCGAATATAGTAAAAAAACAGGCAGGATTGAAGTCCCGCCATAAAAAAACGGATGGCTTAAGTCAACCGACTCGAGCCATCCGCTATAAGAAACGTCAATCAAGACTTATTTTGCAATCTCAGCGTACTTTTCGTACTTTGTCTGATTCTCGGCAGATTCCTCACGGAAACGGTAGAATGCATTCTTGAGGTAAGAAGCGATACCTGCCTTGATGTTGGCATCCTTGGTGATTTCGAAGGCTTTCTCGAACGGAGCGATACAAGACTTCAGACTTTCCTCGAATTCCTTTACCAGTGCCATATATTTGGCATCGTCGATTTCCTCCTGAGCCTTGGTCTGGAGCTCGATTGCCCGATTGTAGAACATTGTGCCTTCACCGATGAAGCCATACTCATATTCAGGATTGATCTTGGCGCACTCTTCGTAAGCGACTACAGCCTTGTCAATCTGACCGAGCTGTGCACGGATGTTACCCTCAACATAGAAGAGAGAAGCATTGTTCGGCTCGTTTGCCTTAGCCTTGTCGAGAAGGCCGAAGAGAGTCTCAGTATCCTCATTGTTCTTCAGATAGTAGTTGATGAGACCGATGAGAATGCTCTGGCTCTGAGGAAATTTGCTGAAACCTTCCTCGAGGTATTTCTTGGTGTTCAATGTGTCCACCTCAGCGAGTCTTGCGAAGACCTCACCACCTTCGTAGTAGTAACCGAGGTCATAGCATCTCTTGAAGAATTTGAGCGCTCTCTCGTTGTCCTTGGCTGCCATTGCGGTGAAACCGGCATTGTAGATGACGCTGGTATCGATCTTTGAAAGCGGAGCAAGTGCCTCTACATCAGCAGCTTTCTCGAAGAGTTTGCTGGCTGTGGCAACATCGCCGAATGTGTATTTGTTGAAAGCCTCTGAAACATATTTCTGGCCGATGTAGTCAAATGCAGCAGCCACGTCCTTGTCTTTGGCATGCTTCTCATCGAGTTCATAAGCTTTCTGATATGCTTTGACAGCTCTTTCGAGTGCATCTTCATAAACCGGCTTGGTCACCTCGATGATGACGAGCTGGCCGTTCTGGTTGAAATAAAGATTCTTGTCAGCATACACGTCCTTGGTGTATTTCTCGTTATTGACAGTAACCTCCTCTGATGAAACCGGTTTCTCTGAACCCATCATGAGAGTAAGCTCTGTCTTGTTTGAACCAGGAAGGATGTTTCCTGTAGGAGCGTCATAGGCCTTTACATATTCCTGACCGAGCTTCAGCCAGGTAGCTGTCTTCACAGCCTTCTTGACATTCTGTGTTGCAGCTTCTGCAGCTTCTACAGACTTCTTGACGTCAGCAGCAGATTTCACTTGTGCATCAGCCACCTGAATAGCGGCGAACATCGCCAATGCGAGAAGAATTTTTTTCATATCTGATATTTTTTCAATGTTAGTATTCAACTATTCAGCAGATTCCGGTGCAGCCTCCGGAGCATTTCCCTCCCCGGTCTGTCCTTCATTCTGTTCCGGGACATCTTCCTCATCGCTCTTCGCAACTACTGACACGGAAGCGATGGAGTCATTGTCCCTGATGTTTATAAGTTTCACACCCTGGGTGTTACGTCCTGCAAGTTTGATATCGGAAACCGCCATCCTTATGATGAGCGCGCTCTGAGTGATGATCAGCAGGTCATTCTCTTCCGTCACATTCTTCAGAGCCACCAGTTTACCTGTCTTGTCGGTGATGTTCATCGTGCGTACACCCTTGCTGCCACGGCTCGTCTTGCGGTACTCTTCGAAGTCCGTACGCTTTCCAAGACCTTTCTCGCCAATCACAAGAAGCGTATGCGCTGAAGCATCCTCAGCCTCAGGTTCATAGCATACCATACCGATAACATAGTCATCCTCATCAAGATTGATGCCACGCACTCCGGTAGCGGTCCTGCCGAGAGGTCTTGCATCTGACTCATCGAATCTTACGCATCGTCCGTTACGGCTGGCGATAAGCACTTCCGACTTGCCGTCGGTGAGGATAGCCTCGAGCAACTCGTCTCCCTCGCGGATATTGACGGCATTGACACCTTTCTGGCGCGGTCTCGAGTAAGCTTCGAGAGAGGTCTTCTTGATGATGCCCTCCTTGGTCGCGAGAATGATGTAGTGATTGTTGATATACTCCTCGTCCGTCAATGTAGGTACATTGATGATGGCCTTGATCTTGTCATCCGGAATGCTGAGAACGTTCTGGATGGCGCGGCCCTTGGATGAACGGGAACCCTCCGGAACTTCGTAAACTTTCAGCCAGAAGCACCTGCCCTGCTCAGTGAAGAAGAGCATCGTGCTGTGCATATTGGCCACATACAGGTGTTCGATGAAATCCTCATCCCTTGTAGCGCTGCCCTTCATGCCTACGCCTCCACGGTTCTGGGTCTTGTACTCTGCAAGCGGGGTCCTCTTTATATATCCGAAGTGGGAAATCGTAATCACCTCATCATCATCGGCATAGAAGTCCTCAGGATTGAACTCTTCCGCGTTAGGTACGATTTCAGACCTTCTCTTGTCGCCGTATTTGGCTTTGAGTTCCTGGGTTTCGCTCTTGATGATGTCCATTTGCATTGCAGGATTTGCAAGTACGTCATTGCACCATGCAATGAATTTCTCCAGTTCATCGTACTCTGCCTGGAGTTTCTCTCTTTCGAGTCCGGTGAGCTGACGGAGCTTCATCTCCACGATGGCTGTCGCCTGTGCGTCGGAGAATGCAAATGTACTGATCAATGTAGATTTGGCCTCTTCGACAGTCTTGGAAGCCCTGATGATTCTGATGATCTCGTCAATAACGTCGATGGCCTTGATGAGACCTTCGAGGATATGGGCTCTCTTCTGGGCTTTTTCCAGGTCGAACTTGGTCCTTCTGACTACGACTTCGTGTCTGAAGTCCACGAACACCTTAATTATATCCTTGAGACTCAATGTCCTTGGACGGCCCTTGACGAGTGCCACATTGTTTATGGCGAAACTTGACTGGAGAGGAGTGTATTTGAACAGCGTGTTCAGGACGACATTGGAATTGGCACCCTGTTTCACTCTGAAAATCACTCTCACGCCTTCGCGGGAAGTCTCGTCGTTCATATAGGTAATGCCCTCGATCTTCTTGTCATCGACCATCTGGCCGATTCTCTCGAGCATCTCCTTCTTGTTCACCATGTAAGGAATCTCGGTGACTACGATGGTCTCACGGCCGTTGTTGTCCACTTCAATCTCCGTTTTCGCGCGCATGACCACTCTTCCTCGGCCTGTCTCATAAGCTTCCCTGATGCCCTGGATGCCCTGGATGATACCTCCGGTAGGGAAATCTGGGCCCTTGATGTAGTGCATCAGGCCGTCAGTGTCAATGTCAGGATTGTCAATGTATGCGCAGATGGCATCGCAGCATTCGCCCAAGTTATGAGGGGCCATGTTGGTAGCCATACCTACCGCGATACCTGCAGAACCGTTCAAAAGCAGGAGCGGCGCCTTGGTAGGCAGAACCGTAGGCTCCAGAATCGTATCATCGAAGTTCAGCTGGAAATCGACGGTGTCCTTCTCCATATCGCCGAGGACATCGTTCGCCAATTTTTCGAGCTTCGCCTCGGTATATCGCATTGCAGCGACAGGGTCACCGTCCATTGAACCGAAGTTACCCTGACCGAATACAAGCGGGTATCTCTGGTTCCAGTCCTGAGCCAAACGGGCCATGGCGTCATAGACACTTGAGTCTCCGTGCGGATGGAACTTACCGAGCACCTCACCGACGATTCTCGCAGATTTCTTGGTCTGTCCTGAGTAGTCCAGTCCCAGTCCTTCCATTCCGAACAGCACACGGCGCTGCACAGGTTTCAGTCCGTCTCTCGCGTCAGGAAGCGCTCTGGAAACAATTACCGACATTGAATAGTCAATGTAGGCAGACCTCATCTCCTCATCAATGTTCACCTCTTCGATGATGCCCTTCATTCCTGTTCCCTCTTCCTGCGGTTCAACAGAATTCTTATTCTCCTCCATATTATCTATTTTTTCTACAAAAATTTCTTACTTGTCAATGCTTCTTGAACATAATGCCACGCTCTCCGCATTGTACTCTATAAAACGTACAAAATTACAAAATTTTTATCACCGAAACAAACTTGAATTTATACTAACATCCCTTTCGGGCCATTTTTTTGGTTTATCAGCATAAAGGATATATTTTTGCATAAGAAGTATTTTAGAAATGCAGATGGAAATAAAAATATCGGACGAACTGAACACCATTATCGGGTACGCCAGAGAGGAGGCTCTCCGGACCGGAAGTTACGGAATCGGCCCTGACCACCTTTTCCTGGGCATCATCAGGCATGCGGACAATGACGCCTGCAGGACATTGACAGGCCTGGGGGCAGATACTGACTCGATGAAAAAGTTCATTGACAGCCGAATATTCACCAATGAGCAGATTCCTTATTCGGAAATGGAGAACATCACGTTCTCCAGAGCATCGCAGAACATACTGAGCATCACCATACTTGAGTCCACAAAACTCAAGAGCAGAGAAGCCACGCCTCAGCATCTGCTTCTCGCATTGTGCAGGACCACAAGCTGTTACGGCTCGACCTACTTGAGGAATATCGGCATTGACTATGGCCGCATCCTTACCTATATGTCGAAGAACGGGATGCTGGACAGACAGAGCGAGACAAGTGACGACGGCGATGAGGTCAATGATATTGAGCAGGCCCAGAAGAAGGAGCCTGTAAACGACATTTGTGAATTCGGCATTGACCTGACAAAAGCGGCGGCCGAAGGCAAGCTGGATCCTGTGGTGGGGCGCGACCGGGAGATTTCGAGGCTGATCGAGATTCTCGGCAGGAGGAAAAAGAACAATCCTATGCTCATCGGCGAGCCGGGCGTCGGGAAGTCCGCGATTGTGGAAGGCATTGCCCTGAGGATTGCAGAAGGCTCTATATCAAGCGTTTTGGCGAAGAAGCGGATCATTTCATTGGATATCGCGTCCGTGGTGGCGGGAACCAAATACCGCGGCGATTTCGAGCAGCGTGTGAAGTCCATCATCAAGGCGGCAAGCAGTGACCCGGACATTATCCTGTTCATCGACGAGTTCCATACGATTGTCGGTGCTGGAGGCGGTCAGGGCAGTCTTGATGCGGCCAATATGCTCAAGCCTGCGCTGGCGAGGGGTGAAATCCAATGTATCGGTGCCACGACCATGGACGAGTTCACCAAAATCGTGGAGAAGGACGGGGCGCTCGACAGGCGTTTCCAGAAAATCGTCGTGGAGCCTACTGACCTGAAAGAGTCGGTGTCCATTCTCCAGCATTTGAAGCCGAACTATGAGGAATACCACGGAATCCGCTACACCGATGAGGCGATTGAGGCTTGCGTGAGGCTGACTGACAGATATATTCCAGACCAGCAGCTGCCGGACAAGGCTATCGATGCGATGGATGAGGCTGGGTCAATGATAAGGCTGCGCTGCGGTTCCGCGAAGAAGTCCGCCAAGAGAAGCGAAGGAATTGTCAATGAGGAGGATATCGCTACTGTGGTGTCCAAGATGACCGGGATTCCTGTAAATAAGGTGGCTGAATCCGAGGGGCACAGGATATTGAAAATGAAGGAACGACTGAAGAGCCGGATCATCGGACAGGATGAGGCTATCGGTACGGTGGTCGGTGCCATCCAGCGTAACCGTGCAGGTCTTAAGGACCCTGACAGGCCTATCGGTTCGTTCCTCTTCTTCGGCCCTACCGGTGTGGGAAAGACGGAACTGGCCAAGTGCATCGCTGAGTATCTTTTTGATTCTCAGGACAATATGGTGCGAATCGACATGAGTGAATATATGGAGAAGTTCACCGTATCCAGACTGATCGGCGCGCCTCCGGGCTATGTGGGCTATGAGGAAGGCGGACAGCTGAGCGAAAAGGTGCGCAGAAAGCCTTATTGCGTGGTCCTGCTGGATGAAATCGAGAAAGCGCACCCGGACATATTCAATCTGCTGCTGCAGGTGCTCGATGACGGCCGTCTGACAGACAGTGAGGGAAGGACTGTAAGTTTCAAGAATACCATAGTGATAATGACTTCCAATGTCGGCAGCCGTGACATCCAGGAATATGGCAAGGGCGTGGGATTCAGCACGATAGGACGGAATGTTTCCGTAAACAGGCAGCTGGTATTGGAGAAGGCCGTGAAGAAGGCGTTCCCGCCGGAGTTTCTCAACCGCGTGGACGAGAAGATTTTCTTCCGCGAGCTGGAGAAGGAGGACATTTTCAGGATTATCGACATTGAACTGAATGATTTGAAGAAGAGGGCCGAGGAGGCGGGCTACCGGATCAACGTCACGCCTTCTGCCAAGAAGTTCATTGCTGAAGAGGGTTTCGATCCGAATTATGGAGCCCGTCCGCTCAAACGTGCCGTGGTGAAATATATCGAAGACCCTGTTTCCGAATTCATTATCGCGGACAGGGCGCTTGGCGTCAAGAAAAATGGACTGACTGGCATCAGAGTAAGTCTCAATGCAAAAAAAGACGGGACTGCGGCTGAACGCCAGCCTAACAAATAGTAGAATTATGACAAAACTTGTTATTTTTGATATGGACGGGACTTTGCTGGACACCGTAGAGGACCTCGGCAATGCCACGAACTTCGCGCTGAAGGAGTGCGGTTTCGCAGAAAGGCCTGTCAATGACTATTATACGCTCTGTGGCAGAGGCATCTACAATCTGTTCAGGGGCGCGGTGCCGCAGGGGCAGGACAATGAGGAGAACATCCGGAAGATGGCTTCATATTTTCTCTCGTATTACGACGCGCACATGTGCGACTGCACCAAGCCATACCCGGGCATTGTAGATATGCTGAAGAAGATTACGGAGGCAGGAGTCATCCCGGCATTGGCCTCGAACAAATATCAGGAGGGCGCGGAGAAGCTTATCCGTCACTTTTTCAGCGAGTTCCGGTTCGTCAAGGTGCTGGGCCAGAGAGAGGGACAGCCGATAAAACCGGACCCGGCAATCGTGCATCAGATAATGGCGGAGGTTCCCGGCATCGGGCTCGACCAGGTGGTGTATGTCGGTGATTCTGATGTGGATATGCAGACTGGGGCCAATGCTGCCGTGCGTACTGTGGGTGTCACTTGGGGTTTCCGCTCGAGAGAGGAACTGGAAAACGGACATCCGTGGAAAATCGCGTCGTCAGCGGAAGAGCTGGCCGATTACATTCTGGAATAAGCCGATTGCATTCTGTAACAAGCGGGTTACATTCTGCAATAAGCGGATTGCGTTCTGCAACAACTGGCTCAGCGGATTTTTGGATAACGGGCTTTTTTTGTATATTAGCAGATTATAGCGCCGTCAAAGGGCGGTCATTATTCAACTATTAAAACGATAAAGATATGAGAATACCAGAATCAGAACTTATAATCAATGATGATGGTTCAGTGTTTCACATTCATCTGAAACCTGAAGAGCTTGCCGACAAGGTGATTCTTGTAGGCGACCCTGGCCGTGTGGATATGGTCGGTGAATTCCTCGAGGAGAAGGAGTTCCGGCACGAGTCCAGAGAGTTTGTTTCCATCACAGGAAAATATCACGGGGAGCGCATCACGGTGCTGTCCACCGGCATCGGAACTGACAATATCGACATTGTCCTGACGGAACTTGACGCATTGGCGAATGTGGATTTCAAGACTCGTGAGGTAAAGCCTGAGCACAGGACGCTTACTCTGCTGCGAATCGGCACAAGCGGCGCCATCCAGCCTGACATTCCTATCGGCTCGTTCATATTCTCCGAGATATCAGTCGGTTGCGACGGTCTGCTGAACTGGTACGCCGACAGGGACAAGATCAATATCTCTGAAATGGAGGATACATTCAAGGTGCACACACACTGGAACAGCTATCTCGGCTCTCCATATTTCGTGAAGGCCGGCGACAAGCTTATCGAGGCATTCAAAGACTGCACTGTCAGAGGCGTAACTATCTCAGCTCAAGGTTTCTACGGCCCTCAGGGAAGAGTGGTGAGACTGCCATTGGCAATGCCTGACATGCTCGACACTTTCGAGTCGTTCAGATTCGGCGATTACCGCATCACGAACTTCGAGATGGAGAGTTCTGCCGTAGCAGGTCTTGCCGCACATCTTGGTCATCAGGCCGGCACTGTCTGCTGCGCCATCGCCAACAGATACCTCAAGAACAGCAACCCTGACTACAAGCCACAGGTAAGAAAGTTGGTTGAGCTCGCCTTAGGCAAGATGGCCGCCATCAAATAGCCTGCACGCCTGTTGTGCGAGCTGCATGGAGGTGCGCGTGAACGATCAGGACGTGCTGGACGTGTCAGAGCGTGGGAGGCTTCGGAGTGCGCATGAACATGTCTATGGGCGTGCTGGGGCACAGTGAACTTGTCGGAGCACGGGACGGATATCGCAACATGAAGCTCTTCGTGCAAAACAAGAGCAGGACGATACACGATGTCTAGTCCTGAAAAAAGTTTACCGATATTGAACAATAAGTAGTTAGGACACG